>Ga0208133_1000042_pt1 | contig 47626 bp, 25 predicted proteins | sample ColrivemetaGS535_FD_187595 | JGI IMG/M metagenome (GOLD analysis project Ga0208133, IMG submission 187595) | Estuarine microbial communities from the Columbia River estuary, USA - metaG S.535 (SPAdes) (version 2) | ecosystem: Environmental > Aquatic > Marine > Intertidal zone > Estuary | place... | reverse complement strand
GTTTCCCAGTGCTCTTGGACCAAACTCTGCTCTTCCTGATGCGACACCAACAATGCCATCAGTAAGTAAGATATCAAGTAAACCGTTAACAGGATACTTGCCAGGAATATTATAGCCGAGAAAAGCATCAGTCCAATTAACTTTACTACCATACCCAAGACATGCCGCACCAAGACTATTACCCGCATCACCTGGGTTAGGCATAATCCAAATATTTTCATAGAAGTTCCCCAGCAATCTATTTGCTAAACAATTCAATGCTACACCGCCGCCGTATACTAGATTTCTACTAAGACCTAATGTTCTAGCTTTCCACATTACTCTAGTAATCATAAACTCAAGTAAGTGTTGACTGCTACTAGCAATGTCCATTACATCAGCATCTTGTAAGAAATCTTTACTAACACCGGTATGTAAATTTTGCTTGAAGGTTAATATATCTTTTTTATCTACTAACTCATTAATCATATTAGCAACATGAGTAGGTTCTCCGTATGCTGACATGCCCATGAGAATATATTCTTCATCAAGTGGATGCAACCCAACTCTTTCAGTCATTGCTGAATAGAATAGTCCAATACTATTTGGGTATTGCATACTCCATATTTTTTTGTATTCTGCTTTACCTGTCAACAAATCATACCATGCATCCCATATAGTGATAGTGTCAAACTCTCCTATAGCATCAATTACTACAATGGTAGCATCCTCAAAAGGACTTGTTTGAAATCCTGCAGCCGCATGACATAGATGATGCCCGTGAGTATGAATTTTAGGCTTACCTATTTGGTTGTAGACAGAACCCAATAACTTTTCCCATGTGGGCCAAGTAAAGCCTTCACCACTACGCAATTGTCTCAATGATTTTACCCACGGACGTTCATAGTAATGATATTGAATACATGATGAGTTGGTATGTTTTAGTGCATCAGTTAACAAATCTTCGCACACATCTTTATCATGTTTTTTTTTACTATACCGTTCGCTATGACCAGCAAATAAAATATTACCGTGATCATCTACTACACTTATTGCAGCGTCATGAAACCCAGCACTTATCCCTACATAGTTCATGTTATGTAGTCTTTAATTTTATCAACCCACAACCTGTGATGAGCAGGTCCAGGATGGTGTTTGTCTCTTGCTAGATCAGCATTTGCATATTCTAATGAAGGTGATTCCCATCTAGGGAGTACTATAACTGATTTAAAATCTAGTTGGTTAATGAAATGATGTACCTCAGAATCCCAAGAAGCTACATAACATTGTACGTTTCTATCTTTAGAAATGTAATCTAATAAGTATAATTGATTTTTACAATTTTTATACATTTCTTCTTCTGGTATAGCACGATAGATAGTATCTTCATTGATTCCATAAGTCTTATTTAAAGCAGAAGAAACATCAACACAGCAATTGAGATGATTAATCAAATTATGAGTGGGGTGAGTTTTTGCTATTTGAATTCTAGAAATACTAGGTAATAAAAAGATAGCATCTTTAATTTTTATATGTTTTGATACGATTAAAAACATATCTATGATAGATTGAATTGATCTAGCAGGCAATCCAAAATTAATGCTTGATTTATGAAATTTTTTTGCTAATACATTATGCCATAACATAGATTCTGATAGTCCGGTACCAAATGTAAAACTGCAACCAAACGCAGCTATATCAGTATTGTTGGATAATTCTTCTCCCCTAAATCCAAATTTATTGATACGATAATTGATCGGGGCTAGTAACCAATCATCAGCATATTTTAAGTCTGCATGTCCCCAGTGTTCGGCTACCCATGATGTTTGATTATCATCACTGTTATCTAAATTGCTGAACCGGTAAATATCATTAAGTGAGTTTGAATCTAATAAATTTAATTTGGCAAAAAACTTGTTCATTTGTAGATAAACGGATCTCTTTTACGTAGTTCTTTAATGCGTTTGCGATAGCGTATTTCTGCTTTGACGGTATAATATAAATTTTTAATCCACTTGAACATGATCCAGCTCCTCTTTGTTAATAGTATTTATTATGTCTACAATCTGAGGAAATATTGCTTGCCAGTCTCTATTTCTACGTTTATCTATATCAGCTAAGAAGTTAGCAAAATCATTAACTTCTTTCTTGTTTGCAGGAGTAGTCAATAGTTGTTGTTGTATACCCATTAAATGAGTTTGTAGTTTTTCTCTTTCTACGGGATTACTATAATTTTCTAATGCTTGAATTGATGCATCAATAAACGGTGCCAAATATTTACCAAAATTGTATGGATTAAATGTTGACGGTCTAACTACTGTGTTCCAGTTGATCCCAACTGTTTCTTTAATCTTGCGCCATTCGTTTGTTTTCTCAATTAATTGATGCAGTGTAGGTAATGTTAGTGCGGTGAGTGTAGCATGAATTAATACACCTACACCCGGTGAATGTAATAAAGTGTTTAGATTCTGTTCCCAGTCTTTCAGTATCAATCCGTCTCGCACATACTCAATCTCAGGTCCCCAGCAATCAATACTACAAACAAACTCCATACGTTTTAATTTGCCTTGGTCAATCAAATTCTGAACACGTTGAATCTTTGCTTTAAACTTTTCAGGATCATGCTTTAAATTACTGAATGAACGATATACCAAATTGGGTCTAGGATTTCTGTCAACGAAATCTAAACATTGTTCAAATTCTTTCTGATATAACGGTTCGCCACCTAACACTTGTAAAATTTGCAAGTGCTCACTATTCTTTTCCATCCATTCCCAAAACTTTTCTTTGTATAATTCATACTTACTATCAGGACGCCATGTGCTGTAATCTTGGTTAAACTCACTAGGTCCAAATTTACGAACTTCTTGTTCAATTTGACTACTGAAACCAGGGGTACAATATACACATGATTGATTGCATACATTATTGAAGTAGACTTCAAGTAAAGTAGGGCTAACTTTTAATGGAATAATATCAAACTCATATGCACGTTGTACATATCCTTCAAACTCTGGAGGCAACAATTCAATTGATTCATTAACGAATCCTGTTCTATCACTTTTGCCTCCGGTCTTTTCAATGTCTCTACAGTATTCACATCCGTTACCTGGCCATTCACCACTTGCCATTTTTTCTCTATCAGCTAGCTTCCCGTGGTGATTGTGAAAATCCATAAAGTTGTCTTCAGTCAATCTCCAATGACGGCCGCGGTGACAGCTTGAGGTAGTTCCTCTACTTAAAAATAAGGTACTCCATGCCCATTTATATAAACAGGCTGCATCATTAACTATGGGAAATATTTTTTTCATTATTAACTTATAAATTTTTGTATGCGGGGTTTTATTTCTTTTTCATAATAAATTTGATGCCCCTTTTCATTAGTGTGGGTATCTTTGGCTTCACATGTTATATTAAATTGATAATCATTTATTCCCGAAAAATCATAAGCCATTATTTCTGGTATATTATGGTCGTGTAGGTAATGAGGTATTATTGAAAGATCTCCATTATTAGGTAGACTATATAAAAATATATGTTTTTTTAGGGTAGAATAACCATATGCACTTAGCAAAGAACTTATTGTCAAATTAATTCCTATTTTCTCATGGTATAGATATTTGGTATAATATTTTTGTGCTAAAATATATTCTTTAAAATCTTGCTCACCGGCCATATATTCCCATCCCATAGCCCATGATCCTACTTGGTCTTCGTGATACATTGTTCTAATTTCTATTCTATCTGAATGCGTGCCATTGAATATAATTAAATCATTTGTATTAAAAAAGTCAATGTTGACATAAAAATCTAACAAGTTTCTAAACATACCTTGATTACAATGACCAGGTTGTGATAAATTATACACTTTTAGATTAGGAAGTTCTTTTTGTAATAGTGACCCCCAACAGTATTCACTTGGAATACCACGTTTAATAGTAGTTAGGTCACCTATAAATTTTTTAAGGTCTTCATCATAATAGTATATTCTGTCTGAACAACCGTGTCCAAAAGTAAAACTATCACCTAATATTATTACTCTGTCGATGATGCTCATTCATATCTCTCGGTAATTTCTTTACTCATAGGACTACCTCTTCAATAATGCTGGATCTCTTAACATATAACTTGTCTATAGCTGATTTTGTTCCACATGTTTCTAAACAAAATAATAACTTACCATTGACAATGGTGTCTTTTTTCCATGCATCTAAGAAGAATTTTTGAAAATGCGGGCCGTTCATTATCTCTACCATATTAGAGTTCTTTAAATTAAATTTGTCAATCCCGTACTCAGTAATCAGAGTATTAAACTGATAACGTGAATATGAGGTATTGAAGTTTCCAAACACTCCTCCCAAGAAACAACACGGTAACATGTATCCATTGGCTGAAATATACACTTCTCCATTGTTTTTATATTGTATTGACTTACATACTATGTTATCTTTTTCTAAACTTTTACCAAACTCATTGATAATTGGTATTATTTTGTGTTTCATATTTAGAAGTGTCTCTTTATTAAAGTCAACAACATACCCTACCTCGGGAGTTTCTGTTTTATTTACAACATTAGCAGGCCAAATGCTATACTCATATTGTCCTACTTTGTTATAAACATTCATTGGAGTTACTCGTCCGGCGTATTCTCCAAACCCCATTGGATTTTTTATTATAAAAACAAATCCCAATTCATTAGCTAATGCGTTTGCTTCATCAACCTGATGTTTATTGTGTTCAAACAGCAACCATTCCCAAATTGCAGTTGCACCAGTAGCACTGTAGGCTCGCATGTTAGCTATTAACTTTTCCCATTTTACCCCACGGCGATAAATGTGATTAGTATCTTCTAATCCATCAACACTAAAAACTACACCCGGTTGATCAAATAAATGATTTTCCGAAAACTTAGGTTGTTTGACAAAAAACTCACCTAATGCAGTCCAAAATTTAAAATTACGCATTCCACCATTGGTTCTCATTTGCTGTACCATTTTTGTACTGTGTTCACTAAAATATTGCATTATAGGTAATACGTCAGGTGCCATACCAGGATCACCGACATTACCGCAGTAATTAATACCCTGTAAATTTTTGACTATTTCAATAGGAATCATTCTTTTGATATCATCTAATGATAATGATGTCAATTCTAAATCTGGAACGACCGGACCACCAGAAAAATTTCTGCTACATGCGGCACAACTAGCATTACATCTACTAGACAATTCAATGTGCAATCTTGTTATTTTACCGTACATTTTTTCCATTATTTTAATCCTATATATTTTGCTAGATTATTGGACTTATTTCTACGTTTAGTATATTGTTCAAAAAAGATATCACTATCTATTCTTAATTGCGGTTGATTTTTTTTTATTAACCCGCTATCTAACATCTTTAGCAATCTTCCGCAATGTTCACGTTCTATTGATAGTAAATCACTATCAATATATTTATAAAACTCAGTGTATTTACTTATATAGAACTCACGTTCAGCCTTTGTTAAGCAGCCAAACCCTTGAAAGTCAGGTTTGTCAACCATATTAATTGATATATAAGGTTTAACTTTGGTTCGCTTGCGGATATTAATGATATCTAAATACATTTGATCTAACGTTTGTAATGCAATAGCACTTACGGTAGTACTAATACTAAACTCTTTTACTGTGCTATTACCCAAACGCTCAATATTTTCTAACCATTCGGTGTATACCATACCCTCACGAATAAACTCAGCGGTTTCCCCTGCACTTTCGTTACTAATATTCATACGCAAATTAGTTAGGCCACTAATTTTATCAAAGAAACGATCCATTATAACTGGCTTCTGACACAAATTACTATGTATTACACATTCAATGTTAGGGTTAATATTGGTCATCATTTCAAATACACGAAACACTTCTTCATGCATTAACGGTTCGCCGCCAGATACACGTATGCTTTCCAGATTTTCGGCGATGTTGGTAAACCATTCCCAAAACAAATTCATGTCGGGAGGGTCAATCATTTCTTCTATTTCTATAATACTTTTTTGATAATGCCTACGGTCGTCAGTAGTAATATCATTGTAAACACCATTCACTCTAATATCATTCATCCAACTTGTGCTAAATTGTGGGCTGCAATAACTACATGCTAGATTACAAGTGTTATGGAATGCTAACTCTAACGCCTTGGGTTTGAATACATAGTTAGGATTTTTGTAATCTTCACTTGATAAATGGTCCTTAAAACTTAAACTCTTGCGTGTTCTATCACTACGTAATCCTAAGTTTTCATAATGCCAACAACTATTACATGCCGGAGGTTGTTCGCCGGCTAACATGCGTTTTTGCTGTTCACGTTTTTCTAATGGATTATAAAATGTATCTACTGTACTGCCGACTTGGATGAACGGGGTATAATGGCAGCTAGCAATCTTACCAGAATAAACCCAAATACTGGCTTCATGAAACTTAGCCAAACACATAGTTGGGCTAGTTTCAGCCTTAATTTTAAATAATTTCTTTTCGTCCATCAGTACTTAAATTCAACATTCAAATTATTATGAATTATATAATTTTTTATATTCACATGCTCGGGGTAAACATCAAAGAAACTTTGATCACGAATTTCATCTAACTTAGTAGTAATCTTATTGAATTCTTTCAAACTTTCATTAATACCAGTATGATATTGACCGGTCTCATCCCACATGAATTTGATTGCTGTCTCATACATACTTATGATTCCGTAAGGTTCTCTAAAAGATTTAAGCCAATCTATATTCTTCTGTAGTGCTTCTTCTATCTCTCGCTTCTTCCATTTTGGTATATTCTTTAAACAATAATAAGGCGGAGTGTCTAATGGGTTAACTAACATATTCTCCGGTTTTAGATAACCTAACTCTGCCCATTCTCTATGAAACTCAACTAAGTTAAACGCATTAGGCCAGCTTAATGTATATGAAATCATAAAGTGTACGTGCGGGCATTCTTCCATCATCTGTTTACGATTATCTACAACTTGTTTCCAAACAATGCCATTACGCCAGTACTCACCCCTTTTATGGTTACCATCTAAACTAGCATATACGTGAACGTTACTAAACTTCTTCCAATACTCTAATACGTTGTTATATTTTTTCAATTTAAAATTACTGAAATTTGTATTGTAACGTATTTCCAAATCCGTATTATCTAATTCAATCAGCTTATTAAGTACTTCATAATGTTCTTTTTGCATTAGTGGTTCGCCACCTGCAAAATAAATCATTTTTGCTGTAGCTAAGTGAGGTAATATTTCTTCTAATGCTTGTTCTTCAGTCTTACCCGGAAACTGAAAGCCGTCGTCCTTGTCTCGTCTTTCAACTAAATTATATAACTTACGATGATCCATTACCCAACTTGTGCTAAAGTGAGGGGCACAACTGCGGCAGCTTAAGTTACATAGATTGTTATATCTAACATCAATGTAGAATAGCTTATGCTCATCTAAAGATCCGTCTGGATTAGTATTTGCTACAATTTTTTGAATTTCTTCATCATTATCAAAGAACATTCTATTATATTCATTCTTATGTGCATGTCCCAATACTGCACGCCGGTTACATATACTACAGCTAGGTTCTTCTATTCCGTTAAGAAAATTCAAACGCATCTGTTTTGTTTTGTCGTTGTTCCAAATCTCAGCTAATGTGTTTTCTTTTAGACTGCCTATCTCATCTTGGTTATCATATACACAGCAAGGTTTTACATCTCCCGGTGGACCTACATATTGTTGTATCCACGGAAAGATGCAAAACGTTTTACTACTTTTTGCCATCTCAACTGGATTAAAATCATTTGTCATATGGTTTCATCTTTTCATGTAATTCTGGAAATACATCTTCAAACTTTTCATTTCTAATATCATCTAACAAATTAGTTCTATTGTAAAAAATAGGTATTATATTAGAATTGTCGGCACTATTCATAAAGATGATTGCATTCTTCCAATGTTCTAGATACACATTGTAATGTATATCATGTTCTTGTGTATCAGATAACCATTCAATATGTTTGTTTATTTTTTCCGTAACTTCTAGTTTTACATCAGATGGTAGTAAGGTAGTTTTTAAATAATAGGGTTCAGACAACGTGTTTAAATAAAAACCAAAGGGTTGACCATTACCTCGTCTAAATAATTTACTCTCACACATATATCTATGTAAATCTATCGCAGTAGATGCATTTAATAAACTATATACGGCACTAACTCCGTACTCAGCATTGGGTAAATATTCTTTGCATGTTTTTAACCAATCAAGCGCCTTTTCCCAATCAAATCCTTTACGAATATATTCCCCTTGCTTACCCATTGAATCACAACTACCCACAATGAATACATTTTCAAAATGCTGTAGCATCTCAAATGCATTGTATTCTTTGAGGATGAATACTGTCATATTAGTATTGTATCTAATTTTTATTTTAGTTTTTCCCATATCAATCAACAGTTGTAAAAATTTATAATGATCTTCTTGCATCATAGGTTCGCCACCACTGAAATGAATTTCAGTACAAGGATCAACCATTTCAACTAATGTAACTAAATCATCTTTCATATGAGTGACCGTTTCATTAGTGAGTAATGTTACCAAATTATTATTTTTACGATTCAATTTTTTTGAATCAGCCATCCATGCTGTACTTAACCCAGGACCGCACGTCCTGCATTTCATATTACATATATTATTAAATATCAAATCAATAGTTGCAAGTTTGATGTCTCCAACAGAGCCATCAGTTTTAGTTTCATTAATGATATCAGTGAACTTGTCATACAAATTTTTATAATTATAGTCAGGGAAGTTATGATAGCGTTCATTAAATTTTTGGCGCATACTCACAATTCCTGAATCTTCTTCTTTCCAGCAACGTGAACATGCTACCGGTTTTTTACCATCTAAGAAATCCTTACGTAATTCATTCCATTTGTCTCCGTGAAAGATATCTTTAATTTTTTGATCGTTCCAGTTGCCTAGTTTATGATTTTCTGCATGACCATAATAACAGCACGGGAATACTTTACCATCAGGTTCAGTATGAATTTGTAACCACGGGACGCTACAGAATGATTCTGGTAATTTTTGTGTAAGTTTTTCTGCGTTAGGTAATTGCATATTTTAAAAGAGAGGGGTTTAATTCACTTAAGTTTAACTAATTTACTTGCTCTAACTAATTCACCTACGTTAACTTTAACTAATTCACTTAAGTTAAAAAAATTAATGAAGTCGTAAACTATATCTATATTTTTATTACCTCGAATATTATCAGATACCGTCAAAGTTCCCATACCATGTTTGATTTTTTCTAAATCAAAAGTATCATATGTTGTATTTAACATATGCTCTTTGTATAAAAACATAGCTTTTTTGTATGGTTGACTAATAAGTTTAATTTTACTAGAAACTAAATCATATGCACGTTTACGCATGTCAAATGACATTGCTTCAATTGAATATTGATATGGTTCTTGTAATTTACTAACGTAGATTTGATCAATATCAGGATATCTATTTTGTATCCAATTAAAAAATTCTGCAAATTTTAAACAATTCATCCAAGATAATGTGTAATGACAACCCATATAAAAATTATCATTTTTCTTTGTTAGCTCATAAAATGAATCACATACTTTTTCTAAAGTTTTAAATGAGGCTCCATATCTAAGATATTCAAATTCTGCACCAATACCATCTATACTTAATTGCACACTTATCTTTTTAAAGATACGCACATACTTTAACAATTTGTCATTGTATGTTGTGCCGTTAGTTGTAATTGATAGGTTTGTTTGGTCAGCGTATGATTGTTCAGCTAACCAATCCAAAAATTCAAAAATAGCAGGATTTATTAAGGGCTCGCCTCCTAATATATCAAATCGTAATTTTTTAAATTTAACATCTGCTAGCATAGATTTAATAAAATCTATTTTTTTAGGTGCTTGTTTAATAATTATTTCATCAAAATATTTCTTAATATTTTGATCATTAACTTTGTCATGAAACTTTAAACGTTCCACAAGAATTTGAGTACTATTATTTGGAGTACAAGTGATGCATTTTAAATTACAAATATTGTCAAAAGATACAGTTATTATCAACTCATCAACTTCAGTGAAGTGCTGTCTGTAACTATATGTTCCACCGTTATCCTGTTGAATACAGTAATCGCAATTAGTTTTAATATCTATTTCGGCTAATTGTTTTTTATAATCATGAATATCAGTAGCATCAATTTGGGTTTTAAACCAGCAACAAGGTCTGTATGGATTTTTTTCATTTGCAATAAAGATACTATTTTTTAATGCTAGACAGTTTTTATAAGGTGTTAAATCCATGCTACCAACTCTGGGAAGGTTTCTTTAAAATTTTTATCTCTGCGTTTGTTATATTCACAAATAAACTTAGCAAATTGATCTTTGCGCCATGATCTGTCTTCGGGTGTCATTGTGTTATGTCTTGCTTTCCAAAAATCATAGACCATAGCCCACGTTTCTTTTTCTACGTTTGCAACATATCCGTTATTGGTTATGAAGGTATTCGTAGTAGTGAAGTATTTATCAACAGAATCAGGTAGTATTCTTAAATCAAACTGTTTAGGATCGGTTAATCTTGCACAATTAAACATAATATCAATCCCTTCTCTACGCATCTGTATAGTTTTTTCAACAAATTGTTGAAAATTAAAAATACTCATTAATCCAAAAGTAACCATAACACGAATAGGTACATGAAACGTTGTGCTGACTTTACGTACAGTTTGTTCCCAACGGTCAATATCTAATCCGTCACGTATATATTCTGCTTGCGGTCCCCATGTATCCATACTTGTGTAAACTTCTAGACCTTTAATAGTTTTGGCATTTAGTAAAGTTGTTGCTTTCTCAAAAAAAGCGTTTAAGTTTTTATCAGGAACACATAAATTTGTATTAACAACTAATGTTAAATTAGGATTATGATTAACTGATACAAAGTCTAACAACTTCATAAAGTTACGTGTGGCAAGCGGCTCACCACCTGTAATACGCAAGTACTTTAAATCCGTGTACGCATCAGGTAACCACTTCCAGAATGCATCAATGTATGGATTATTATCTTCTGGAATCATATCGTGCATTTTATCTTTATGAACAGTGTGGTCTTCAATTGGATAACTACCATACTTACGTACTTCTTGTTCCCACTTACTTGATTGTCCAGGGCTACAGTAACTGCAACCAAAGTTACACACATTACTAAAACTTAACTCTAAATAACTTGGATTGATGTGTTTGTGAAAAGGTGCATCAAGTATTTCTTGTCTACGTTCAATTGCATATTCTTCATTAGTAAAACGTTTTCTATCGCTAATAACATCTGAATTGATTGCTTCCATGTCAAAGCAGTAGTAGCATTCTTTCGGCTTTTCACCATTCATCATCTGTCTGCGTTGTTCAATCTTGTGTTGTGTGTTATGAAGCATACTAGGATCACGCTTAACATCTTCTAAGTTCCAACGATGTATAGGTGGGTGATAGCATGAGTGATTTTCACCCATACCAAAGTGCATGGTAGCCATCAACCATTTAGCTGAACAGAATGAATCTTTAATTTTATCAGGTATTATTGGTATCATAGTATATCTTTTAATTCTGGTATATAATCTTTATAGTCTAACCCACGTGCGTTGTCAACTGCTATTATAAACTCTTTTGCTTTTTGTAGCAAGTCGGGTTGGTACGGTTCATGCAGTTTATTTAATAAATCTTTGCGTTGCCATTCATGTAATCTGGTTGCGTAATGGCTACGCAATTCTTCTTTATAGAAATCTGGCAATGTCGCAATACTTAAATAGTCTGGGTATAATACATAGTTGTGATGCGGTGTTTTATTGTAATTAGTCTCTAACCAATTACCAAACTCGGCTAAATGATAGATATTGAGTATGCTGACAGTTTGAGTAACATGCCAATTTAAGTTTGACAACTTAGTTAGTTTCTCAATACTTGACACTGTTTCTTCCCATTGTGTAGGGTAACGAATATAATAGTTACGTTCGTTTAAATCATCAATGCTGGCATTAACTGTCACTTGCTTAAAACTTTTCCATAATTCAATTAAATTATCAGGTATATCCATCATGTTTAAGCTATACACAAGATGTACCTTATCTGCAACTCCTAGGATAATTAAATCTTTTAGATATTCAAAATGTGCTTTAATCAACGTGGGTTCTCCACCATTGATATATATTTCTTCTACATTTTGGCTTTTTTCAGCTAAATCTTTATAAAACTCAGGTTTTTCAAACCATTTAAAATTCTCTAGTGGTCTCAATTCAAACCAAGGTAATACCTTAGCAATTTTCTTTTCATCTGGATACCATTTGCTACTACTATAACTGTTACACGTTAAACAGGCATTATTACAAATATTTCCCAATCGTAATTCTACGTATCTCAAATCAATATTTTGTAATCTAGCAGACTTTTCTAAAAGTGGAATAATATGTGTCCATCGCTCGTTCTCGTATTGACGTTTACTTTTAATATTTTTATCTTCATCACTCCAGCAACCTTCGCATTCAACTGGGCGTTTACCATCAATCATTGCTTGCCTAACTTGAATAAACTTATCACTATTCATTATTTCTTCAATTGAATCATTGTCAAGCATTACTAAATTTTGTGAATCGCTTTTCTTTGCCCAACTAATAGCATGAGTATGGTTACTGCGGCAACATAAGCTAGCACCTCCATTGGGATGTGTAGCTAAATGCATCCAAGGGAGTACGCATAATGTATCACTCATATTAAATATTGTTCCACCACTTTAATAATTCAGGATTACGACTGTATATGTCACGCATTGTTAATGTATTATCACGTATTTTTTCTAATTGCTCTACCCAACCTTTACCGTTTTTAGCGCCCTGCTTAAATGTGTCAGGCCATTCTTCTTCATGTGTTTTACGTGTATTCTTTAATGCTTCAAGATTTCCTACTAATGTATGTTGTTTCCAAGATACTCTTGGGGTAATATATTCTAATATATCATCTACCATGTCATTTAGTATAGGTCTAGGCCAACTCAACGGTGTCCACATTATATCATTATGAAATCCAAATGTTGTTTTTGTTTCAATCTTTACATCTAATTCTATACTCAAGTCAAACAACTCTTTTAAGCTAAACATGCCCGGTGCTGTCAATGTTAAATCAAGCACCATCTTGTCTTTTCCATTTGGCAATAATAAGCCTTGTTTAAAGTTATCTAACCATTTGTCCCATTTAATACCAGTACGAATATACTCTACTATCTCACCAGTACCATCAATACTTGCACACATCATCCAATCTTTATATAGTGGTAGGTAGTTATATAAGTTTTTATCACCAAATTGTATACGACTTAGGTTGCTATTATAGCGCATGTAACATTTCTTATTACTGCCGTTCTTTAACATTTCTTCCAATGTCCACCAATGTATGTCATACATCAATGGCTCTCCGCCAACCCAATACATTTCTTCTATGATGCCGCGACTAACAGCATCACGAAATTCAACTTCAACAACTTCTTCTTGAAAAGTTTTCATTGCTGATTTAATTTCAGGAATCATGAATGGCTGATTCTTTGGTGTCCACATATTATGAACTTTCTTTTCAGTTTCCCAAGTTGAACTTAGTTGCTCACCGCACATACGACATTTAAAGTTACATAGATTGCTAAAACGATAATCAAAACTGATTGGTTCCATTGTTGTGTAACCCGTATCGTCTGTACTATCAAATGCCTCTTGTATCTTATCGTGAAATAATGATCCAGTAAACCAACCTCGATAACTATATCCTTCCATCAATAGATTTTTGTTACATACATCACATTGTGGAATCTCTTCACCACGCATTAGCTTTATACGAATATCTTTCATGTAATCACTATTCCAGTGTTCTTTTAAACTTATTGGTTTATAATCATCTAGTACTGTTTTAGATTCAGTTACTAACCCATACTTTGAATCGTTTGAACTATCAATATATTGTTTTTGAAAAGAATGTTCTTCACGTGAGGCGCAACACAATCTACGTTCACTTTGAGGACTGATATACGTGTGAGTCCAAGGTGCCATACAAAACACCTTGTTCTGACTATCTTTATGAGGTTTGGAATGTTCCCACACAGGGATAATTTTATTTGTCATTATAGATCAGGATTAAAGAACACTTCTTTGCTTGGATCTTCAGGTGGATGATCCGGAATCAAATCAACCCCCGTACGATAATTCTGTGTAATAATTTCATTGGCTGTCGGTAACTCTGTTTCTATACTATCATAGAAAGCAACAAACTCTGGTGGGAAAGTATTTCTGAAACTCTTACCACGACGGACATCATACTGAGCATAGAACTGTTTAAAGTCTCTATGATTTTGTGGAATATCTTTAACGTTTTTGTGCGGAGTTTTAATTACATCCAAATAGTCAATTAACCGTTGAGTTTGTTCACGTTCAATTGATTGTAACATTGGTGTACCGTCAGTTGTTCTGAAATCAGCAGCAATCTGTGCATCTAACCATGTTTGCAATTCTATCGCATATTTCTGACGAATATCCATTGGCAACATTGTACAACTTTGAAAGCTAGGAAAACGTAAGATGTTCAAACTCATTGTTGGATATGGGGTGTCGTGAATCTTTTTGAATTCCATCATTTGATCCATAAATTCAACAATACTAGACAAACACAAACTATTAATAGTCATCATCATGTGTGTCTTTTTGATATTACCTTCAGTATGTAAACGTTTTAAATTATGAATCCATTTGCTCCATTCAAATCCATCACGAATGTATTCTGCCTGTGCTCCAAATGCTTCACAACTAGTATATACTTCTAAGTGAGGTACAAAATGGCTCAATTCAATTAACTTATCCATGATATCATCTTTAGGTACTAGATTACTGTTAATTGCATAACGCATAACTTTGCCGTCTTTACGATTCTTAACTCGTTCTTGATTATTCTTAAACCATTCAAACAATTTCCATACACCAGGAGCCATAAGTGGCTCTCCACCGGTAATGCGAATTTCCTCTAAATTATCAGCAAGACCATCTTCTTGTTCCCACCATTTCCAGAATGCCTGAATATATGGATTTATGTCATCTGCTAATGGCTTGGCATGGTCAGCCTCATTGATAAAGTGACTACGTGCATCACCGTCAATATTACGATATGGTCCAAATTTGTGAATGTCTTTAACCCATGTTGTGCTAAAACTTGGATTGCAATAACTACAAGCAAAATTACATGTGCGATCAAAACTAATTTCCAATGTCTTTAACATTGTATTCTCTTGCCAATCTGCTTTAGCAGTACGTAAGATGTCGCTTTCTTCAAACACAGCAGTTTTATAAACACGGTCGCTCATATTATTACGACCAATATCTTCAATCTTCCAGCAATATTCGCACTCTTGAGGACGTTGTCCCTCCTGCATCAACTTACGCATGTACTTTTTATGCGGTGTGTTGTGAATTGCTGATGGATTAGTAATTAATTCAGCAGCATTAATTTGATGCCCTAATGGGTGGTGACAACTTGTTGTTTGTCCGTTCCCTAACCAAATAGTAGCATTTAGCCATTTTGCTGCACAATAACTTTCGCTGATTGGATCGATTAGTCTTGCCTTGTATTCTGCAAAACTCTCTGTATGTTTTTTACCTGCCATGTTATGCCTTAATGTTTGGTATGTGCTTTAATACACTCTTTCCAGTAACTTTTTAGTTCTGGAAAAGTTTCTATAAAATTTGTTTGTCTACGTCTATCATATTCTATGATAAACATGTAGAAGTTCTTCTTATTTAGTAACAATTGTTCTTGTGATAGAGTTTCCTTCATTATAGCAAGGTCTCGTTTAATTTTCAATATCTCATAGGGTTTAAATCCCTCAAATGTTTCTAAATAGTCGTTTCCTTGAACATTTTCTTCCATGTAATGTAAGCAATGTTCAACTTCGTTAATGCCATAGTCTCCGGCATTCTGTATGCTAAACCACGGTGGGTAACGCAATATTGGTATATCAAAGAACACCCGCTGATATTTCTTTTGTGTATATACTTTGTGTACAATGTTATTTTCTTTTTCAGTTTCAGTTTGGTCGGGGGCAATCTCAAACTCAACTTGGCTTCTTCCACCAAACTCTGCTCTTAAATCTAAGACCATAGCTAGGAAATTATGAAGGCTAGGAATAGACATGATATTGAACGTGTTAATAAAACTCACAGTAGAATATTTTGTTTCACGCAAAAAGGTTCTAACGTTATTCATCAAGCGTTCAAACTCTAACCCGGTTCTCATATATTCTGCTTGCTTACCATATCCATCCAATGATACAAACAACCAAAAGTGCTTGAATCCCTTGTCTACATACCAATTATTACCGCTATGTACGTTAAAGTTTTCTTTATCTTCGTATGTACGTAGTTCTTCTAATGCCTTGACTTTTTCAACAAACTTATCAAACAACTTCTGCTCAGGAGGACACATATTACTAGTAATACTCAACTCTAGTTGACCATGAGGATTCTCATTCACATAGTCTAATACTTTGAATGTGTTCTTGTCCATGAGTGGCTCGCCACCTGTCATTCTAAACACACGTAGTTTACGATAGATTTCAGGGAACCATTGCCAAAATGCTTCAACATAAGGATTATCTTTATTAGCAACCTTAAGTGGCATTATACCTTTTTCTTCAAGCGACTGAATGTTGTTGTGAGCCATGTTCGTTAGTTGATATGGACCATGCTTCTTAACTTCTTCTTCCCAACTACTAGAAAGATGTGGACTACAATACATACACTTAAAGTTACATGCTTGATTAAAGTTAACTTCTACATAACGAGGGACTACATCATAGTCAAACTTGTTTTGTGTTACTTCTTCAAATGTGGGTGCATTCCACCATTCACTACTACGATAGTGTCTGTCGCTCATATGACCTTTAGGATCATCACTCTTAGCATCTTCTACTTTCCAGCAATAAGCACAACCTTCTGGACGCTTGCCTTCAAGCATTTGCTTGCGTTCATGTATTTTAATAGGAGTGTTATGTAGGACACTAGGTTGAACTTTTAATAAGTCCAAGGGGATTTTGTGTGTAGGTGGGTGATAACAACTTTGTGTTAATCCACTAGTCAAGTGAATAGAAACTTGTTGCCATTTAGCAAGACACAGTGATGGACTGACCGCATTCAAGCGGTCACGCATATCTCTTGCAAATTGGTCGTACTCCCCGTTCATTACCAACCTTCCATTTTTCTTATTATATCCATCTCGGTTACAAGTGGGCCTAAGTTATGTTTGTCGGCGTTGTAATGACGTTTAAAGAACATACTTTGTTCTTTGTCTAACGCACACATGGGTAAACCTAACTTATCTTTAAGAGAATCCCCGATACTTGCGGCTTCAAAAGCAGGGTCAACGTTTTTATGTTCTTCCCACAATGAGATATAGTTATCAAACCATTGAACATTGGTATGTTCCCAGTCAGTTAACATAGTCATATATGTTCCCAATCGTGCGCCATATATAGCCCACAACCCATTCTCAACATCAGCCCCTACATTCTGCCATATAGTTAAGTTGTTTAGGTTACGCTTGGCAGCAGTTTCTTTGAATGTATCAATATCAGGCTTTGACCCTTTGTCAAGTACCATCTTTACTCCTTCACGAAACCCAGCACGCCACGCTTGGAACGGCGTATGATTAGGATAAGTAGTAGAGTAACAATCATACATTGACCAATATAAATTATCTTTACTGTCTAAGCAAAAATCAGCAATACGTGAAACATCACCTTCAGTTTGATTTTCATGTGTTTGCATGTTAGCAACATAAGTCTTTGTCCAACTACTCATACCTCCATTTCCATACCTCAATCCGTTAATACTATTAACTGCTTTCCAACGATATTGTGCTAATTTGTATTTAGGGTCTTTATCAGTAAAGTCTAATTGCAGGTTGAAGAAACTTTCTTCAGGCATATTGTCACCATCAATTAGAATAAAGCGTTCAGTATCACTTGCTTCACCTGCTGCTTTATGTGCAGCATCACTGCCTTTAACTCCGTCCACTCGTTTAGCCCACGGAACCATGTTTTTAATTTTTAGCCAAAATTCTTCTTTCTGCGGTTCATCGTAGCTTAAATAAATAGTTGATAGATCAGCTACATCTATTATGTTTTCAAAATTCATAAACAGTTAATTTCCAATATTGTTTTTCAACTTCATCATCTTCTGCTACAATAACACTTAAGTCTTCGGTAGCGCATAAAGTTCCAGTATTACTGGGTGTCAATCTAACGATAGTTGCGTGAGAAGAATGCTTAATGACTTTACCATCAATTATTCTTAGATCATATCTACCTTCAGCAAAAGTTTGAGCATCAATAACTATATAGTTACCTTCTAATTTATCACCAGAATAACATATTATACTACCTAACTCATCATAATACAATCTAAATTCGGGCTTTTCAATAGACGGGGCATTCCAAACAAATATAGAATCATCCTTATCTTCTGTCATTTCAAATTCTCCAATATAGTATCTGCAAAGTGTTTAACATGATAGTGAAATGGATATAACTGGGGAATAGTATTAACACGAATTGTATGTGGTAGAATCTCAGTAGTGAATATATCTGTCCAATCTTCAGAGGGAGTATTATTGATATACTGTTTCATGTGAACCATTGCCATTGGTTCAAATTGTGGAAGAGTTGTTTTTTCCACTCCTATTATATGAGATGCGATTGCATATACCCAATCGGTTGTAGCAACTTCATTTACATTACATTGTAGTGTAGTTCGTACCTCTTTCCAATTTTCCCAAATAATTCTAGTTGTTTCAAAAAATTGCTGAGCCAATTGTGATTTTTTAAAATAGGTAATCCCGTTGTAAGTATTTGGTAACTTATTATCTATAATAAATTTACGATAAAACTTCACATCAGAATCCTCTTGCATGAAGTTTTTTATTTTGGTGCATATTACAACATCCCTATCTTTCAATGAATCAAACCAATATTCAATTGACCGAGGAATATACATGTCTGCTTCTAACTTGATAGTATATTCATATGGACTAGCTTCATATACTTGCCAATCGTTTTGTAATTTCCAAAATATATCAGGGCACTGATCACCATGCGGTAACATTTCAGTTGTTATAATAGTAACATTGGCATTGGGCATTACTTGTTTAATACTAAGTTCTAAAGCGTGAGCACATTTCATGTAGTCAGTAAGACCTTGCGCCATAATCACAAAGCCTTTATTATTTTTCATTTTCAATAATTCCCACATAGAGTTCTTTATTCATAACATGAAAATCTAAATCGTTAATTGTTATGTATTCTTTACGAATTTTACCTCGTTGCCAATTGTCAAAGGTTACAGTGAATTCTGAATCTAACTCATCTTTATTAGACTTATATATTTGTGTATTGTTTCCGATATGTAACAAATTCCACGGGATAAAATCACGATTATCAGTTAAATGCCCATTGATAATACTTAATGCGATAGTCAACGCATAGTCATTTCTATAGATACCTGTATTGAATGAATGCAGATTCATATAAAATTCATAATTGTTTTGAACCATCTTCATACAGTTAAAGATGTTTTTAACTTTGTTGGTTTTCTTGAATGCAACTACTGTGGCCCAAAGGGAGTTATATCCATAATGACTTATTTTTTCTTGTTCTGCGTTGGGTTGCATTAAGAAGTCAATAGTATTATGGCAGCAAAAATCATCGTAAAAATCAAATATCTTTAACAAGTTTGATGAGTTTACTATATAATCAACATCCAATAACAATGTTTCATTATATGGTGAAAATTCATATGCTTGCCACCTTCCTTTGTTTATCCAAGTACCCCATACTCGGGTGTTGTTTTTGTCAGGTGTAATTTTGATTACTTTGTCCCAGACATACTCAGTATCTTTAGGGTATGAATCTTCATCAGTAACGATTGTTACTGGCAGTTTAAGAAAATGATTTATGCGTTTGGCAGCATATTCTGCCATTTCATAATAATTAAATTTCTCAGTATTGAAAGCAAATAAAATTGCGCCTCGGGTCATCTCTTACTCTCAAGTAGTTGCCATTCAGCATACCATTGTTCCATGGTAGTTTCGTAGATTTGTTGTAATTTTTCTAAAAGTTGTTGACGATCTACTTTGACTGGGTTATTAAAGGTATCAATAATAACTAGATAATCTGAGGTAAAACTAGTGAGCAATAAGATTGTTTCAGCATCTGCTTTCCATAAACCACCTTGTTCGGCCAGAATTAGTTTTGATTTGAATTTTTCTGCTAGATATGCCTTAGCCGAATTATGATTGAATCTTGCTTTTGATTCAGTAAGTAAGTTTTTAATATCCATCGTACTCTCCTAAGAGTATTTAGATGGATATCATGTTGCCATAAAAAATTATGTACCGGTGACCGAAGCAGTTGTAGTAACTGCTCCCCAAGAATTAGAAGTTGTATAAGTTGTTTCTGGGTAAGCTACAGTTAGTATTGAGTTTGACCCTACTGCTGCTGTTAGACCAGTTGAAGCAAGTTCTGCCCAATTACAATATATAGTGATAACGTTACCATTATCTGCATTAGATCCTACTGTAGCAGTAGTTTTTGCAACGATATTGATGTTGGTATTAGTATATCCCACCGGGGCAGATGCAACTAATTGTTTAAAAATTGTAACATTAGAGGTAGTCAATCCCCAATAACCTGAATTAGTTGATATTGAATTTACCGTTCCACTTCCACCTATCTTAGTAACACCGTTGTATGAAACTGCGGCAACTGTAATAGTCCCGGATGAGGGAGCAGCAACGACAACCGTGCCAATTGCTGTAGCAAGGGCGTTTAGTGAGTTATCAATTGTTGTACCAGTTGGATGACTAAATGTTAGCTTAAGTGAACCACCTGCATTAAAGAAATATCTAGCAGCATCACCATTTGCAAAACTAGCAGTAAAAGTTGCGACTAAATTGTTGTTCCAAGTTGTTCCTCGGTTAGCAGAATTAGCACTAGTACTACCCTGTGTAGTTGCATTTAATCTACTGGTATAGATTGTTTGTAAATTAGTAGGGATCGCAGAAAGATATGTAATTGTTCCACCGGCAACTGGTGCAGTCACCGAAGTAATAGAAGTTCCTTGATGTGATGCTGCACTTGCAGTTAAATTTACTAAATTTGCCCACTGTCCTGTTGCTGCGACGGTGGTGCCTACCGCTACATTGGCAAGAGCAGTTTGTCCATAACCTGCTTGTCCTCCACCTGTTGCCCATGTAGCATTAAGTGTGTTAGCAGTTGTAGTAGGATTTCCTCCAACTAATGTATTAAAATCTGTTGCTGATATTGTACCGTATTGTGCGTATGTCATTTTTTATCCTCATTTAGATACAGAAACAATTGCTAAAACTGTTCCAATATCATTTGTTGTTTTATTTTCTAATGCTCGTCCAATAACGTTAAATGCAGTTGCTTCACCTGATTGAGCAGCACGTGCCAATCCTTTGCCTGCACTAACTAGACGATCACTTTTATTAACGATGCCAGTTACTTTAACTTGAACACGACCTGTCATAGCTACAGGAGGATGTGTTATATTGTCACCTGCGCCTGAATTCATTAAGTAAGCAGCAGTATCAGAAATAACTCCAAATATATCTTCACTTAATTCGTACTTAACGCTAGTGATTTCTTTGTCACCGCCTAATTCAACTACCGTTCCTGCATCATAATATGCATCAGCTTCAAAGCGTTCAGCCAAGTCAGCGTATGTGGCATTCAATCTACTACCGGTAGTTAATGTCCAATTGCCTGTCAATTGACCAGCTATAGTGTTGCCACTTGTTGTAATATTTGCTGTTGTAACACTTGAAGGAGCGATAACTCCAGCAAATTGAGTTACAGTATTTGCTCCTGTCAAGTAGTCAAATACGTTTCCATTGTTATAGGTACCTGAAAAACTTATGGCTGTTCCATTAGCGTACATATATTTGTCTGTTTTAATACCGTACGTGTTTCCTGAATTATTGATAACAATGTTACCTGAATTCATGTATACACCGGTACCTGCTACAGAATTCGCAGTGCCTGTACCATTGATAGTCCAAGTACCGGTTAATGTACCTGCAGTAGATGCACTGCCTGTTGTTATTGTAGCAGAGTTCAATGTTCCAATATTACCGGTAGTAACGTTTGCATTTGCTATAGTAGCATTAGCTGTAACAGTCAGATTGAGGGAAGTGACGGTACCTGCAACAGAGATTCCGTTCGTCACAGTCATGTTATTTGACCCAATGTTTCCGGTTACTGTTACTGCTCCAAATGTTGTTGCGCCACCGCTAGATGTTGAGGTTAGTGCTAACCAGCTACTAGCCGATGTAGTTCCATCTAATGGGCAAACATACATAGTATTAGAATTTGTATCGTACCATAACTGACCGGCTAACGGATTAGGGGGTGGAGCAGAATTGGCATAGTTTTCAAGTTGATGAACAAAGTTTGTGTCTAAATATTGCCCGTAACCGGCATAATTTCTACCCGGTAATGCTAATGAAGTACTAGTTGTATTAATAGTACCGTCAGCAATGGTCGTTAATACTTGACCATTAGTTTTTACAATTGTGTATGCCATTTTGAAATCTCTCCGATATCTGTTATTTATCTTATATTGTTACTAAATTCGTTAAACTTTGAATCCTAACGGTGTAATCAATTTGAATCTGTCTATTTAAACTCTTTTGTACTGGGTGAAAGATCACGTGGGTCAACAATCTTGTAATCACCAACCCTGAACTGTCAGTTCCATAATTAGCAAGCAAACCCAATTCATCAAATATATAAGAACTATCGGTTTGTGTACTATTATCAAACGCTGCTTGCCCTGCTGGTTCGCCGTAATCTAGCAAACATTGTACCAAAATGTCAGTATAATACTTACCAGTCGTATGTGTAACTGTCATCTTGTTACGTGTAGGATCCAAGTTAAAAACACTAGTATCGTCTACAATTTTGGCGTATGTTTGGTTGTACAGTGCAGCATTCTGCCCAGTTACATTTGGGGGCAAATAAGTAATAACACCTGTATCAGATACACTTGCACCGCCGTTGCCAAAAGCCATTTCATATATTTCCCCGTAACCGCGGCTGCTTAAGGTATCTGCAATGGCGATTGACATATTTTCGTAATTTATAGCATTTTTCTTATCTACAAATATTTCCCCGTCATTGGGATCGTAGATTTTTAAAAATCCTTCTATTTTATATGATAGTGTTATTACTGACATTAATTATCGCCTCGCATTTGAACCAATACTTCTTTTGTATTTGGATCGGTTATTTTTATACCCGAAGAGAAATAAAAGCCCACCTGTTCATTAGGTTTTTGCACAGTTTTTTCCTGCTGGATTTGCTTATTTTCTTCTTTTTCGTTCATATATTTATTTATCTTTAGTTTCTATCCGTTCTTAAGAAATCCGCACCCTGACTATAAGCAATCTGTAATGGATCGCCTTCAGTCGTGTTGTAAACTCCTGGAATTGGATTCCAAACTTCTGAATACAATACATCCGACATAACATTGCTAGGGATTATTCCAAAAACTTCAGAATATATTGGGGTATAATCTCTAACTCCGGTACCGTTCGCACCTCTAGTCAATTGACTAATTGTATTGGTAATCAAGTCACATTCTGCAAATGCAATTTGCTCTCCGTTAATATAGACCAAGCGACCAACAAGTGAAGTAATTATCAATAAGTCACCATCCGTAACCTGACTAGAGATTTGCAAAATTGGGGCAGCATTTACAATAATTATTGTAAAGTTTGCAGGATTTACTGTAGTTGAAGTTGTTACATTGTAAACACTAGTATGGCATATTGCATTTTTATTAGCAGTTAACCCAATATTATATTTCCCGTCAACATCTGCGGGACATGTGACATTCTGTACAACACTATCTGTGACACGAGATGCATCGTTCAAATATATGGTAGTGTCAGTAAACTGTAGAGGTTCAATCAACCAAGTTCTAGTTTGCGTATTTGCTCTATAAACAGTAGGTTCATTTGAAGTTGATACATTCAACAAGTAAACTTCTTCATTTGGTGTTGCAGTTGGCATCATACTAGTGACAATAACTTGGTCACCGGTCTGAATAGTTGTCAAAATACTCAAGTTATTGAAAAGATTCAATTTCAATGAACTAGATGGAACTCTGTAACCATTTACAGTTACCCATAATCTGTCAACATTAACTTGTTCAAATTCAGTCACATTGATTGAACCTGTTGCATCGGTCAATACAACTTGTGCTTGATTTGGATATCTATCAGATGTAATCGTAAATTCTTGCAACCCAGAAGCAAGACCTGTTCCACTCGCTACATTGGCTGCGGTAAACGTATCGCCCACGGCATATGTTACCGCTACTGTTCCGGCAGCAGTATTCCAATCAGTAGTACCTAACTCAATTATCTGGTAACTATTTCCTACAATGAAATTTCCTGCTAAGATAGTAGGGTTTACTTCATATACATAGTACTGAGTTTTTGCTAATATTCCACCTAATATATTTTCACCAATATTTGCACCATACGTAGTAAATAATATTGGAGTATTAGTAACTATTATGCTAGTACTATCAACAGTAATTCTATTACCGGTCGCAGTTGAACGAGTTGCAACAGTATCAATAATGGTAAACAATTGATCTAACCAAGCATAACCGCCTGAGATATATGATGATACATCAGTTACTGGGTAGTTAGTTGCTGCATATGCAGGGTTGTATGGTTGATTATACAAATCAAATTCAATATCGTTTATTATTTTTACATAATATGTATTGTTGTTTAACTGTATCGAACCACTTACCCCGTCTATACGAACTAAATCATTTTCTATAAAGTTATGATTTATTCCAGTAATAACTCTTACTGCAACAAGCCCACCGCTGTACGCATACAAGTTATTACCTGAAGTACCAGTAAGAGTAATAATAATACCAGATTGATCTTCAATTGTAAAATGTGTTGCATCTAGTATTGCTCTAACATAGTAGACTTGCCCAAGTGTACTGATCCCGCCTAAATTAGCAAGCAATGCAGTACCTGTGCCTGTTCCTGTTCCAATAGAAGTAAATACCCCGCCCACTACAGGAGTTCCAATATATCCAATTGCGTTCCAATCAGTATCACCTACTGTAATGATTTCATATTGATAGGTGCTTACAATTGAACCAGCTAAAATAATACTCGCTTTGAATATTATGTCTTGTCCTACTATTAAATTAGCAGTAGAATTACATATTACTGAATCATCAACATCTACTGTACCAGATACAATAATCACCACTGGATCACTAAGAGAATTTTCAATTCCAACAATGTTAGCAACAGACAATCCTTGAACCACACTAGTCATTGATCCACTATCAGTTGTGACTTCAAACGGTAAACCACCAACTTGAGTTGAAATAACAAAGTCAGTAGAGTTCAATATTTCTGTTATAAAGTAAGTTTGTCCAGCTACTATTCCACCAATAACGTCCTCAAACACTATTGCACTGTTAATAATCAACGTACTTGTTGTGCCAGATGCTAATGTCAAGTAGTTCAATGCTTGATCAAATAATACTACTGTAGGACTATCTTCATCAAATGTTGCTACTGTAGGTGTATCTTGATCAAATCCACTCGGTAAGTTTGTAGTACTACCAACCGTTATACTTGCAGTACCCACACCTGACCCTGTGATGTTGTATTGAGTATTAAAATACTGACGCTGAGTTTGATTATAAGTAGTTACTGCCACAGCAGAAGCTGCCGGAGGAGGACTATTGAATAATATTGTATTAGTAATAGAACTTATTGTATAAGCTGCCGCAGTTTGTCTAATCCCGTTTATTTCCACAATTGCATTGTTTGGATTATTACCACCAGTATAGTTAGTTAAGGTAAATGATGCTGCTGATCCATTACCATTAAACAGTTGAACTTGTGGAAGTGTGTAACCATACTGAGCAGGCAATGTTTCGCCCATAATCGTATATGTTAAATAATCCGTAGTAACATCATATGTACTTGCAAATACTAGTGCTGCGGTAATTCCATTGTCAGCAATAGCAAACGCATAGTCGTTAGAAACTAATGAAGCACCACCAACTGCATTCGTTAAAGCTAACACAGGTCCACCTTGGGTAGCCGATATAGTAAAGTCAGTGCCGCTAATTATACTCTGTACATAATACACTACATGAGGAGTTATATTACCAAACATTGTGCTGCTGAATACTACTGGTGTATTCACGATCAAGCCACCTGTGCTTATCGTTGTGATTGAGTTATCACTTGCATTTGTTTGTACTACTGAAGCATAAGTTCCTAGTAACAATTCATTTCCGTTTTGAAGTACTGACGGAGGGGTCCAAGTCAAGCCTGTTCCAACTGCAATTACAGCTTCCATGACACCAGTTGCATCTGTCAACAAGAATGTCTCGCCTGCAGTACCTGTACTTAGATTGTATGTAGCAGAAACCGTAATTCTACTTGTGGTACGTCCAATTGATTTAACATAGTAAACTTGATTTTCAACAATATTGCCAAAGACTACACCAATGAAAGTTACTGTACTATTTAATACAAAATTAGTAACACTATCACATAGTATTGCATTTGTAGTACTAGAAGTACTGATTGCATTTACATATATTGGTGAAGTATCTGGTCTAATCACACCTGAGCCTTGATATACACTTGCGCTGTAATTTGCGTTTAGATATATTTCTTGAAATCCAGTAGTTGTGTTAAGACGCAATGCATCAGTATCAGTATTAGCTTTAACCAACTGGTCACCATTACCTACTTCATATACATCAATTCTTAAACGATCTGTATTGTCGGGTGCAATATAAGTTATAGGTGTATTTAATGTGATAGTTTTGTTAACCCAGTCAACTGTGTAGTTATTTATATTATACAAAGAAGTGCTTAAGTTAGTTGTACGATTTATTACAAAAACTGCAAGTTGAGCAGGTATCGTAACTAAATTGTTAAAACTATATATAACCTGATTACCAGCTGATGGAGTTATTTCGGTAGAAACAGTGTTGTACCCAACATTTTGATAAACAGTTTCATCCCAGTTTGTTCCTGGACGAGTAGCTACAGTCATCATAATAGTATCAGCTATTACACCTGGTACCAATTCTTCTGGGCCGTATCCTTGAGTAAAGTCATCACCTTGAATTGTGTATACATCCGGGGTAATTTCAAATGTTGCAGAGACAGTCCACGTAATTGCATTAGCATCACTAATTAGAATTGTGTTATTAAGACCAACTACTACATATTGTAGTGCAGTATTGTTCCAAACAACACTTTCTAATGTTGAGGCTACACCTGAAGTTTGGCTTGTCCAAGTTATACCATTATTAGTACCAGTTAATATTGTTCCGTTATTACCAACTACAACAAATCTATTGTTGTAACTATCCCAAATTATGTTGTTTAACTTACTAGCAACAGTTGAAGATTGTGCAAACCAAGTAGTACCATTAAAACTGGTGTATATGATTCCATCGTCACCCACAGCTACTATTGTTTGACTATTTGATGCAATACTATTAAATCCTAGGGATGTTGCAGTAAATGAAACTTGTGTCCAGTTGTATGCATCAAGACTTGTATATATGATTGCAACATTAACTGCATTTGAACCTATTAATTGCTGACCCAAACCAATTGCAATAAAACCAGTGAATCCAGCAGTTGTAGCATAACAAACACCGTTGAATGTATTAGTTAATCCATTAGTAAATGCATAACGTTCAGTCCATGAATATAAATCAGTAGATGTTACAACATTTTGTCCTACCGCAACATATATCCCGTTTTGATATGTTACCCCATTTAATGATAGTGACTGTACAGATACCGATGATACATCAAAATTTCCTATATCATACGGGTTACCATCAAATGGAGTGAATGAACCGTTACTAATCCAAGTATATCCATTATCACTTATTAATATAGGGGTTGAATTGTTATTGGTAGTAATAACATAACTTCCTCCTGCATATATTAAGTCAGTAATAGATAATGGCTGATTAGATAATTTATTGATTGTCCAGTTACTAGCATCTGCACTTACATTAAATGCCGAATATGTTTCGGCGTCTGAACCAGCAATATAAACTAATCCATTCCATATAATAGATTTTAAATCAACACCTAATGGGTAGAATGGTTGATCCTGTAGCTCGACATCTACCGTATATTCATCGGCGGGAGCAAATGCATTACCTATATAAGTACTGTTTGGATAAGTTATTCCTGTTACTAGTTGAGTCAAATCAACACCGGGCATATTTACAGTAGGTTGATAGTAGCCAATAATTCTGTCTAATGCATTCAATCTCTTATCACCAGAGATTAATAATTCCCACTTACCAAAGATAAAGTCAATATCATTGTTACTGACAATACATTGATACAAGCGATTGTTGTATTTTACAATGCTTGGGTTAAAGAAGAATGGTTCTGGTAAGAATATAAAGTCACCTAATTTAGCCATTGTCATATCCGCACCTGAACTAGTAGCTAATACAAAAGTGGTTCCGCTTATTGTTTCAGAAATAGTTACCGTAGTTGATGTTGGCTTGCTTGCAACGTAATATGTCTGACCTAATACAATATTACCAAAAGTTATTCCAGTGAATACGATTGCATCATTAACAACAAAACTTGCAGAACTTGTTACAGTAACTCTATTATTACTAGAGTTGGTAGCAGTTGCGGCTGTTGAAATAGTACCTGTATACGGGAAGTTTTCTCCTGATACCGCTACTGTCAAGTTAGGGTTACTATAAACACCCACTTGAGTTTCTGACAATACTTTTAAGTAGTATTGAGATACTATTCCATTAGGTGTTCCGCTTGCAATCGTTGAGGTAACACCACCGGTTGAATTTATACTTGCAACAGTTAGTACTAAATTATTTGCAGGAGTTGTTCCTCCCACTAGTAGTCCTGGTATTGTTATAGTATTGTTTACTGCATATCCACTACCAATTGAAGTTGAAATGACGGAAGCTCTATATCCTCCTAATATGTAGCTAACATCAAAGTCCGGGTCAGTTATAGTTTGCTGTGTTAGTGTTACGACATTCTGTGCAACTCTATGTGTTCCAGAACCAGCAGAAATTGTAGCTATTGCTGCTCCGTTTAAACTGTATGATACATTAAATGTATTACCACTCAAGTTAATAACATAATATGTAGTAACACTGTTTAACGGTACAGGTAAAGTTCCGTATGAACCAAATGTTATAGCTGTTCCGTTCGGGAATGCACTACCGTTGGTCACTGTTACTACTGCCGGACTAGCATTGGTTATAGTTGCAGTTTGTACTGAATTTATTAATGAAGGACCGCCACTAATGGTCAAGTAATTATCACCTGTACCAACCATTGTTCCGTTACTAGTTGTTAATACAAATACTTGATCAAGTGCTCTATATTCAGAAATAGTAAATTGTCCGGTACTAGCCGGTGGACTAGCATTTATTGAGTAAACATAATATGTTAAACCAATTGAAATTCCACCCAATGATGTATTAGTGAATACTATTGGCATACCAACATATAATACATCAGTGAGATTTGCATTAGTAGCTAACGGAAGTGTTAGCCAATTACCAGAACTACTTGTGCTAGATACATTTACTGTTGTTGTACCAGAACCGTTAACGGTGTATGGTTCACCTGCTACAGTTAGTCCACCCACATCAGAAGCAATATTGAATTCTAAGTTGTTATAAATGTTTGTCAAATCTTCAAGTATACAAATTCTGTTAACAGTCGCTAGTGTTGAATTGATAGTTCTTGATAACAGGTTAGAAACAGTACCGGATACATTAGAATATGGAATAGAAGTTTGATAGAACGTAAATTCTTGTCCTTCAATCTGTCCCGGACTTACAGGTAGTCCAACATTTAATGTCATACTACCTGAAGCAGTTGTCAATACTACTGCATTAGTTTGATCTGTAAGAGTACATGATCCTGAAGCATTGGTCAATACAACTGCGGGCCCGTTAAAAGTTGCTGCAATAGAAAATGATGTATTCCCTGAAAATATTTCTCTTACATAATATGTTGTACCTGCAACTATCCCACCAAATGTTGTTCCTGTGAATATAATAGGGTCATTAACTGCTAACCCAGTAGCACTTACGCATGTGATAGAATTATTACTAGCTGCCGTTGCGGTTACGCTAAAGGTTGTAGGATCGCTATCGGTTGACATGGTAAATGTCTGATTGTCAATGATAGTTATTACATAATAAATTTCATTCTCAACTATTCCACCAAACACATCACCAGTAAAGAATATAGTAGTGCCTAAATAGAATCCTGTAGTTCCGGCTAATCCTGCAGGAGTTAACTGAACTGTAATGTTATTAATACCAGAAACTGTATTAGTAGCAGTTCTAATTCCATCATAGTTGATTGTTAATACAGCAAGATTTGTCAATTCTCCTACGTACAATATTAGTCCGGCAGTTACAATGGTAGCAGTATTTTGTGCAAGTACTGCACCAGGATTACCGTTGTTATCTACAGTAGCAGAAATAGTGAAGCCAGTATCTTCTAGCGCACTAGTAGTAAGATTTGGTAATTGTATCAATGATTTAACGTAGTAAGTTACACCATTTGTTAAGGTAGTTCCAATTGTTGATCCAATAAACTTGATTGGCATGCCAATGTAGAAACCAATTGTAGAACCAATTTTTTCAACAACATCAGCGCCGCCTGTACTTGGATTAATACGAATAGCATTTTGATAAGCAGTAGTAGAATATCCAGAACCATAAGTTTGAACAGTAGTTCTAGTTCTAGATGACCAAGTCAATGTTTGTTGATTGGTTGAATTCAAAATTTCAAAACTTACACCATGTGCACTCGCTAGAATCTGACTTATTGGAGGTGCGGAACTTTCCAATGTTATTGCCGAAGATGAAACCTGTGCGCTATTATTAAGTGTTCCGGCGTAGAATGATCCATAGAACCCTGAGGGTACCCAATCAATTACTTGAGAAGTATAACTTGTTCTATCAAACTTCAATGCAATACTATTTTCTCTTGTTGGATTTGAACTAGTAACACAACTTGCAACCGCACTTACATTAAAATACTGTGATCCAATACCCTGTGATGATAAAATAATGCGGTCATGATCATTTATTGCAGTTTGGTATGATGCATAAAGCGCAAACACGGGAGACGGTGTAATCTCTAGTAGATTTACATAATAGTGTTGCCCCGGAATTAATCCTAAGATTGGTGTGCCATTTAGTTCTACTGTATAAATTATCAAATCACCTGTTTGTAATATAGGATTAGTTATACCAATCGTATTTGTTACAGTATTTACCTGTGTACTATCTACTGAAACAGTAAATGCAGGATCAATAACAATATTAGGTAAAACAGCATAACCTTCACCTGGATTAATTACATTTACTCCAATTAAATTTCCCAAACTCATTATTGGTTCAAATTGTGCAATAACTCTTGGTACAGGATATATAGAAGTATCAATGTATGCAGTAACTCTAGGAGGATTTATATAACCTCTACCTGCATTAAGTACTAATACGGCAGGTAAGTTTATGAATATATCTTCACCGGGAATATGTACGGCAGGAGCAGTACCGTTTATGCCACGTGAAATTCCAAATAATTCACTAGTTGCTATATTTTTACTAGCATAACTCATAATTTCTTCGCCAAGAATTATGATACCTGATACGGGGAAACCATTTACATTGTCAACATAACATGAAGTTGAATTCAATGACATATAAGATGCTAACACAGATATTTGATATCCGTCTTGACCGGATATACTTAAACCATAGTTACCAAACCATTGACTATAAGGAGCAGTTTGCCAGATCGGGTCTGATGGTAAATATTGATTATCACCGCTTGGATTAGCATACACTAATTCAGGAGTAACAAATTGATCTATGCTTGAATTGTACTGCGCCGGCAAATCAAAGTCGGTTATATCTCCTTCAAATATGTCAGTGCGAGTATATCTAAAGATAAATTCTTTTATTACTACATGATATGGTTTAACTTCATTCAAGTACCCTTCTAAGAACAATTGATTATCAGAACGGAACACTTCTAAAGGAAGTAATTCACGAATAGTGTGAGAAACATCTATAAATGATGTTTTGTTTAACCATGTTAGATAGTTTTGACTTTCAATGGTTTCACTTTGAATATATTCAAACAGTAATATCAAACTCTTATTTCTAAAGACTAACAATTCGTTAGTATAAATTTCCTCATTCAACGCACGAATTATATAACGTGTTTCTACAGATGGATATTCATCATATGGGGTAGTATCAAAGAAGTTATCTCCAAAGCCTAACATAGCTTCAGCATAGTCCCATAATTTGCTGCTAAATTCAATGGTACCATTAGCTAAACCAATTCTAGTCCAGATACCGACGCCAGAGTAAATGTAAGTTTCTGAATTACCTATACTATTTGCTGCTACTGTTACAATAGTACCATTGGCTACATTTAGTGTAGACAAATCTGCATATATAGGAACTTGCATTGATGATTTAGTATTATCGTTATATCCAACTGCCCACCAATTAATAGTATTCCAATACTTAGTAGTGTCAAAGAATTCACCTGTTCTATATAAAAACTTAGGATTTCTTATCTCATTAATAGGAAACTGTGCCAATACAGTATTAGCATACTGCAAGTAATTTTCTAGTGCGCCAAATCTATTATAAAAGAAACCTTGTCTTGGTCTAGCTAATATACCGGTTTGTACCGCTTTTGGTAATAATGGATCAGGTACAACTCCACCAGCGTTGTCAACACCGCACATGCTGTCTAGCATTCTATTGTACAAACCAATGGGTTCTGTTATACCTACGGTTGCGTGATTTTGATATGCTGCTCCTGAGCCAGGAACACCACTTAAGAAATCTTCAGAGTAGCCATCACGAATCAAACTATATTGATTATGTGCTACATCATCATTAGTGGTTTCTGAATAACCAATATGCAATACTGTATCTTTTGCGTTAATATATTCAGCACAATTATACAATCCAAATACACTAGGTAATAATGAAGTAAAGTAACTGATACCAGATTGTTGCGGTTGTGAAATATACGACTCAAGTGTACTATCTGCTAATGTTTTACCTATTGAGGAAAATACAATATTTGTATTTCTTACCCAATAATAATAAATTGGTGTTATTAATCCTTCTGTATTAATTATTCCACGAATAGAATAACTATTAACATCATATGGTGTTCCTGGTCCGGTATACTGTGAAGGTGTTGATTGGCTTGCGATCCAAGAACAAACGGTTACATTACTTCCAGGAAATACCCTACCCCAATATTGGCTGTTATATTTTACATCATTTTGATGATAGTTCATAAAACGAGTGTTTGATGTATCAAACCAAAGACTACCCACTTTATCTGCTGCCCAAACTTTTCCACCTTGGGTAGACCCTGTTGAATTATATGCTGCTGGGTCTATGTTTGATACAACATCAATATTTTCTGATACCGCCCCCAATAGTTTTCCCTGTAGAGGATCAATGTAATCTAAGTTTTCTAAGGTTTGATTAGTGTTCGCACTAAACAGTTGAATATTGAATATTCCGTTAACATCAACAATTGGTGAAGAATTTCTATACACTGCCCAATCTGGAGTGCTTGCTGTACTTACATAAGTAACAACTTGCCCAAAGATATCGTTAGCATATTCAGTTGGAGCAAAGTTTGGTGTACCAATGGTAACTCTATTGTTGTTAAAATCTAGAGCAGAGCCATAATTTGGTTGTGCGCCATAATCTAAGTCTTGGGCATTTGTGCTTTGTGCGTATACAAATTGACCAGGATTATTTATATTTTCATTGTACAATGCCAAATAGTCAAACATGTACACCGCGCCTGCGTTAGTAAATGTGTCAACCCATTGAGTGGCGTTGTTATCAAATACAGTGTCATTGTCTATTTCATCGTCAAAGAAGTCAAATGTTGTACTAGAATATCTGGTTCCAACTGGAGCACTTGCTATAAATGAACCTGAATTAGACTTGTCAAATTTTACTACGGTACCAAACTGAGTACGACCTTGCACATGTGGGCAATATACTTTTTGTGTTTGCTTGTATAATACAACTCCCATTTCACCTAAAGCATCTGTATCTAATACAGTTAATGTTAGTTTGTTACCTGCAATACCCAAATCAACATTGATTAGTGATATTACTAAGTTACCGTTTACTGCACTTGCTTGTATGTTAGTAAGATTTAATAAGTTGATACTTGTTGCTACAGTTGCTGCATTGCCAATTGGTAACACGACTTTGTACCCATTCAACAGAATAGTTCTAGGAGTAGTTATATTACATGCAGTCGTGCCAATGATAGATCCATATCTTTCGCCACCATTCGTGTATCTATGAACAGCACCTTCGTAGTTCTCTGCACTTAATTCAAACGGAGCCCCAACTAATATTTCATTTGCAAATGTATTAGTATCTGTACTTAAACCAAATTGAACACCAACTCTTGGTGTTTCTTCATTAGTTAATGTTTGTGCTAACACAAAGTTAGAACCACTTACATTTACTATGTCCCCTGCATTTAATGTAGGTGTTGCTCCACTATAGATGTTTAATGTAGAACCAATTACAGCGTAATAGTTATCTGCAAGTGAAGTTCCATTAACTTGAACAAATAAAGGTGTTGACTGGACTGTTACTGTCATAGTACCAGCATCATCAGATAATTGTATCACACTGCCATTGCGGGTAGATGAGATAGTAAATGTAGTTGATGTTGGTTTAGCCAATACATAATATACTGTATTCTGTGAAATCGCCCCGGCAGATATGATAGTTCCTGAGAACACTACAGGATCACCAACAGTAAATCCAGTACTATCACTAACAGTAATTCTATCAGTTGATGCGGTTGTTGCAGTTGCTGTTTGTGTAACTGTAATAGGTGTCCAAGCTAACTGCAATGCTATCGGAATATATGCTTGACTGTTTGCTTGTGATTCAAAATTCTGAACGGTTCTAGCGAACACATAAGTATATCCGTAATTCTGAGTGCCAATATCATAATCTTGTTGAGGAGTTCCAATAACCACAGAATCACCGTAATAATCAGTTGATATACTATAACCAAAGTTATCGCCTGCGGTAGTTAAACTTAATGCGTCACCGTCAATAATGTGTGCAAATTCATATGTAGAATTTGTAGCAGTCCCCGTGCCGCTGCCGACTCCGGTTGCTAAGAATATTGTTCCAACAATATTACTAGTTGCTCCAATTAGTGTAAAATCCGTAGTACCTTCACTGGTAATAGTGTAAGTATTACCTAAAACAAAATTACCTGCAGTAACACTATATGCTGCTCTGCGATAAGCATAAACACTATTATTATCAATGTCAGAAATATAAAGCCAGTTTTGATCACCTGACAATGCGGTTGAAGTTCCCCATGTTGTTACTCCGCCCGGAGCTGCAATAATTTGACACAATAATAGTGTGTTTAGTGCAATCGTATTAATATATTGATATACATAAACGGTAGGTGTTTCCGTAGGTTGAGAAATAACAAACAAGTTATTAATATACGATATGTTTGCACCAAATGATGTCATTTGTGTTATTGTTTGGAATGATATGTAAGAATCGCTGATTGCATCATAGGTATAACGATATACTTCTCCAGTAACGCTGTCACCTATTAGGTAACCAAAACTAGAAGTGTATGCAACTGCACTACCAAAAGTTTCACTCGCTGGATGTACAATTTCTTTATCATATTGATAATTTAAACTCTTACGATATACAGCCCAGCTACCGTCATTGTTGGTATCGACCCACACTTTTAATTTATTAAACTCATTGTCTAACAATGGCAAGGTACCTATTTCAGGTGCAGTTGCCACCCGTTGACCTTGTAATCTAAACCCAACACCTTGACCGTTAATGTTTTTTATTTCTGGGTTTAATGCAAGATTTATGATGACATTGAACGGATCTACTACAGCAGCAACAATGTAATAATTATCAATTGCAATATTAAAATTAACAATTGCAAAAGATTCATATCTTGTCAAGTTGTGTGCTTGGCTGAATGTTATAGTTACAGTGTTGTTTAAATTGTTCTTAGCATTGATAACTGATCCTAAACTAGCCGGAGTATAAACTTGCCATGTTGAAAGATAGTTTGCTAACCAAACATAATCACGCACATAGAATTGACTAATAGGAATTGTAGTTCCGGCAGCATTTTGCGCTGTTGGTAGTCCAGAATAAAAATAGCTAGCCATTTTAACATCATTTAAATTAACATATCCAGCAGTGGGATACAATGATGATGGTTGTAAGTTTGAAATAGTAGGTAATATATTAACAGTTGTTATCGGTCTTCCATAGTTAAACACACTGTATAGTGGTACTTCTTGTTGCACACCGTTGATTGATATCCCGGATGTTAATCCAACAATAGAAGGATTTCCAACTAATTTTGGTTGATCAAGTCTAAACTCAATGAAGTTGTTATTAAGTATTCCGCCAAATTCACCTGACTTAATAGCCCAGTTTTGATATATTGTATAATCAATACCACCTTGTGGTAAATTTGTCCCCTTAAAAGCACTAGCTGCATTCAATGTACCTTTATTTTTAATTAAGTTTTTGTAAACATTAACTTGGGTAACATCAGTCAAATCAACTAATGCTAGATAATCTCTTGGACGATAACCAATTAAAGAGAACGATAGTAAATCTGCATCATTTTCTAAATTAGTTTTATCTACGTCATAATATAATGTGCTTTCATATGAACGTGTTTGACTATTAGGTAATAGCCCTTTTTGAATTTGATCATATGTTGTTTCTTTCCAATCAAGTTCCTTGAACAATGTACTTGGTTGTATTATTCTAAGAGCAGACCAATATTTATTTTTATATTTTACAATAGAACCGGCAGTATATTTAATAGTGTTGTTCCACTCTACTACATTGTCTTGATTTAAAATAAATCCAGCAGCATCAACGTTGCCATTCCAATCAGCGGTTAATGATCCATTAACAGATATACGATATTGTCTTAGACCTGTAACTAAATTATAAATTATATCATTAAACAATGTAACATTATCAAAAACTATACCATTTTCAATGTTACTAATATTGAATTGACCATAACTGATAGCATCACCTACATTTAATGTTCTAGCTGCAAATGCAGTACCAATACGAGTAATATTTAAATTATTTGTTGAGATTGGATATAATTCTTGATTCAACAAGAAGTTTTTTTGACTTAGTGTTAAAGGCTGAACAATTCTGCTTTCTTTGTCGATGGTTATTAAGTTAGCTGAGGGATTAATTGTGGTAATAGAACCAATGTCCCATCCAGTTTGCGCCCAATACATAAATTCAGCAATCATTTGTTGCCATTGAATTGGAATGCCATTTTCAATTTCTTCGTATACGACACCTTGACTTATCAGATATTCACCATAGTTAATCAAAAACTGTGCTACTTGTTGTGTGTTGTAAAATTCAGTTCCATAGGGAATTACTTGTGTCGTATTAGTAAAACTGTCAGTAACTTTTACTGTTAAGTTTTCAACAGTAATTGTCTGGGTGTTTCCACCAAATTTTGGCGTAAAGGTTTTGAAATATGCATTAGTTTGTGAGTTACCAAAAACTTTATAACCATTTTCAGTTATTTGTATTACGACACCGCTATAAATAATTCTGTCAAATGGTTGATTTTCGTACAATAATAAGCCATAACTTTCGTCAGGAATTAACAATGAACTATTATTACTATTTGCTGAACTCTTTTCAACGTAGAATTTCAACAGGTTTTTGTCGCTAAAGCCTGCTGCACGATATACTAAACGAACATCTAAGTTATCCAACAATGTAGTTATGTTAGTTGTTGCATCTATTCCCACTTGTTTTTCATAGTCAACTATCCAATTGATATAGCTAGTTGCAGGGGTTCCTGCCCCATATATTGGAACATCACTTATTACTAAATGACTTCTATCATTTACTAGATATTGATTAAATTCTACATTATATTTGTACGTATCAACATCAACACCCAAGTTAAAGAAATCAGTTGGTTTAGTTAATGCAAGAATATGCATCAAGTCAAAGGGCCAAGTGCTGCTTCTACGATAGCTGAATTCTGCGGGACCAACATCCCCTACTATCCAATCACGTTTGAATAGATATTGATCGTAATTACCAACCAATGAATCAAACGGTGATAACAAATTTCCATTACTATCTACTGGTATTATTTGTAATAACCCGGGACGGGCATAACTAGGTTTGATGAACGGTGCACCGTCATTCCAAACAGTACCTGTTTCTAAATCTCCCCATAACACCAAATTGTCACTTGTGTATGGTGCAGGACCATACCGACTAGTCCACCACGTTGGTTGATTTGCTAAACCTAACATCTGCCAAGGGGTTTCGTTTGGAGTACTTGTGTCATAAAAGAACAAATAAGCACCCCTAAAATAGCCCTGTTCAATTGGTTGATTATTTAGTTGGTTACCACTGTCTCTATAGTTGAAGGTAAACTGATTATTCTTATTATAAACTTGCGTTTTATAATCAATTCTATTTTGACCAACCCAATTTAAAAACAACTCGCTATAGATTTGTAAGAATTCAGTATTTGAATAATCAGTGGTTCTAAAGAAGCCGGGGATAATTACACCTTGATATGAACCTGCAGGAACTGTTGCACTTAATTTTAAATTGTTGTATACCCGAGTTTCATATTCAAGTAATACTTGATCCCTAAAATCATTTAGAGTATTTGTAGTTGAATCATAGCTACCATATAGTTTATTAAATGAACCATCATGCCCTACTATAAAATATGTTGCGGGACTATAATCTGCATCTAATGTTACGCTTGGAATAGTTGCAGGATATAATCCTAATTTAGTAGGTGTATTTGGAACATAACTTCCATATGTTTGATTGTATTCTTTTATAGTAATTTTATCATTTGCTTCTAATGAAAGTATAACAGTCAAAGAAGGACTATCAGTACTAACAGTGTAATCAATTCCCGTAACCAATTGTGTCTGAACATTATTGCGGATCAAATATACCAATATACCATTGTAATTTGCAGTAGCAAAATCATATATATGGCTTAATGGATAAACACTTATATCCAATGAATTTGCAAAACTATATGTGTTTGTGATGTAGGGAGCCTTAGAAGGCAACATATCACTCCAGAAAAATGATTGAGATTCCACATGTGATGCATTAATCTTATCTAATGCATCATCCAACATTTGCGATGGAGTCATTATTCTAGAATAATCTGAATTATTAACGGTATCAACCAATAAGGTTTTAAATGTAATATATTGTCTGCTATTGTACAACAATGAGTTGAACAAATTATGATTTTGATTTCTTAAGAAAGTGCCAGGTAATACTAGTGAAGCACTATTTTGTATAATTCTATTACCCCATGGCACTAAATTACCTAAATCACGATAGTTGTTTGAGCCAAAAACAATTCCGGTTGTATCGGGATTGTTAAAGAAAATACTTTGATACTGTCCACGAATATCACCTATGTTTGCAGTTGTAATAGATGCATTTAATGGATTGTTATTTAAGTTGATAGGTGTTTGAAAGTATGCAGTGTTGCTTACCTGATCGCTTAAAATTAAAATTTGTACTACTGTATTTGTTGTAGGAATTATTGGAATAGTAATAGTCGTTGAAATAGTAGACAGCGGATCAAGCACCTGCCAGTCGGTGTTTGGTACATAGATATTGTTAATATAAACTTGAATCAGTGGCCACAACGTGGGTGTAGTAACAATGGGTGCTATATCACAAGTGAAAGTGTTGGTTGTGTTTGATAGAGCATCATACTCAAATTCAAAAATTTGATATTGCACACTAGGTGATACCGCAGTTTGCCATCCTAACTGTCTAACAATTACCGGCGCAATTCCCGGTGTAATTGTGTAATTATAAACATAACCCGTATTAACATTTTCGGTTATTGAATTAATACCTTGAACATACGTGAAAGTGTCAGAATTTAATGTAACATCAAAACTTATGTCACCTACATTACTAACCGAACTATATCTTAATGGGAAACCAAGTACTGCATCATTTGATCCTGATCCTATGCCATATGAAAATAATGTGCAACCAGAAAATGATGTGCCAACATAAACTTCACTGTCTCCAAAACTTATACCGTTGTTATCATAGATATCAAATTTAGGTGGTTGATTTAGTTGAGTTTTTTGTTGACCATCAATCCAATCAACCCCGTCAAAGAAAAAATCTTTACCTTTGTAATTATATCCTCTATAAATTGCTGTTTGTTCATCTGCTAAAACTAACCCATCAGTAGCTTCAGTAAGAGTAATTATTGGAATACCACCTGGCTGTATTGTAGAAAAGCGTGAAACATATATCTTATTTCTAACATTATCGTCCGTATCGGCTGCAAATACTACCCTTGATCCGTCAAATAATGCATAATTATCTAATGGAGTATCAGCAGTTACTACTGATGCAATTGAGGTTCCATCAACAATTGATTGATTATACCAAGATACTGTAATAACAGTGTCAGAACCCACGGCACTAACATTAGTTATAAAAGTAATTGACGGTAATAAACCAGTAGAATCAGTTATATACTGGCCTATAGTAAACAAACCAAATACGTCTGTGGTTGGTACTGTAACAGTAGTGCTATATGGATACACTGCTGCTGTCATTGTTCCTGCAGCAGTAGTTACTATTACAGGAGTTCCTTGTTTAGTATCTGATATTACAATATTAGTAGAATTTATAATTTCCAGAACATAATATAGGTTAGAATTATTTGTGGGGCTAGTGCTTATTCCACCAAACGCAGTGCCGGTAAAAGTTATAGTATCATTGACATGTAATCCAGTTGTGTTAGTCAATACTACTTGATTTACTAATGCAGTAGTTGCAGTTGCAGTCTTTATAATTGCTCCGGTTATTGGAGCAATAGTTGCGTTAGCAGTTGTATAACCAGCAGTATCTGGGTAATAGCTAGGTTGACCTGCTACATAAGTAAATGCATCGGTTGTTTTAGTATCAATGAAGTCAATGGGGTTTTTACCCACAGCACCACTATTAAACAATTTAAGATTAGGGTAGAATTCAATAATAGGTCTTTTTGCTTTATTACCTAATTGAGTGTATTCAGTAATTAAAGCAGGAGTATTGTTATATGTTGCAGTGGCATTAATAACATCAATATGAAACCAACGATTGCTTCTTGACCAAGCATTTCTATTAATAGAATTTCTAGCAATAGTTATATAATCAGGATTTATCGGAACGTACAAACTTGAATCATAGTTACCTATATCATATGATGTAGTATCAAACGGAATATATGAACCTTCAGAGAATAAGCCAGGTGAAACCAGTGTGGTTACGGGTATCAATTCAATTGCGGTGCCCACACCTTCAACATAGAATTCTACATTGTTGAAACTTTCAGGATATATATCACCTTGAAAAAGAACTTTTAATCCGTTAGTAAAAACAACACCATTCTTAGAAGTATAGTTAGTCTTACCCAAAATGTCAGTTTCTACATTAATTTGATTTGTAATATTGTTCTCAATCAAATTGATAACACCAACACGACCGGGGATAGTTCCATCTTGATAATACAACGTATCAAGTATGGCACTGTTGTATGGCTGTAATGTTATTACACCAATTGAACTTCTATAAAAGTTTCTGTTTGTCCACTCAAAACCATATGTTGCAGTTATTTTTTGATTTGTAGGGATTGCTGCGGTTGCAGTCAATTGAATCTGAGGATTATCAATATCTCCCAATAAACTAATAGTGTAGAAAGTTGCAGATACATCGGTATAGTATCCGCCTTCATAGTTATTGTTGAAGATTGATGATCCGGGATAATCAGTAGCTTCATCATAGGGTGCTCCACCACCCGGAAACACTGAATACGGAGTTTCTTCATCATACAATGTTTGTGCGTAGAATTGATTTACATAACCACTTTCACTTGGCACGCCGGTATTATAAAACATTACAGTTAATCCGGCTAATGCTGTTACTCCGTCAATACCTCCTATTTCATTTACTAGTGCTCCGTTTACTTGGTCAAATGGTAATGTTGAAACAACACCTACGGTATTATCACCCGGGAAAATAAAGTCATCTAGTGCATTTTTCTGAGGAACAGCAAATGTAACGACTCCGTTAGTTGCCCCATTATTTGTAACACCATATACATCACGAGTTTGTACATTACGTTCAGTTGGACTAAATCCAGTGATACCAGGTACTCCTTGAATCCAAAACTGAGTAAGTTGATTCACTGTAAAGGTATATTGCCCACCTCTTAGTAGAGTTAACGTTGGGTTAGCACTAGGGGTAGCAAGTGTTTCTGAAGAAATTAAATAATAGTTTGCATCGGGCTGAACAATAAAGTTTTCTGAATTGTATACTATGTCAGAAGAAACTACCACACGCTCAGGTCCTTCAGGTAGCCAATAGTATTGATTAAAATTAATAATTGGATCTAAATTAGTAAATGAATCCCATGAATAAAATTGACTATTGAATAGTCTGTTATTATCGGCGGTTAATCCACCTTCTAAAGTCAATGCATCTATAATTCCGGGATAGCTAATAAAATCTTTTGCAGTAGAATCATTTTCTTTTAAGAAAACAATACCCGGATCTAATTGATAATCAGTTCTTGTCTTTGTGGGTTCGGTTACATACCGATCTGTAGCATTAACACCATATCCAAATTTACTACCAATATAACCCTGAATTTTTTTATTATTGGGTTGAGCCACTAATTGATCTAGCGTTGCTGCTAAAAATTGTGCATTAGTTGTGGTTTTAAATATTTCTGGAAGAAAATCCAATGTTCTTATTCTTGATGCCATATTTATTAATCTTTATACTATACTTATGCAATCTGCAATTCAGCGGGTGTAAGTGCGGCTATCACAATTACATCATTTGATGTAGCTGCGTTAACAAATATTTCGTATGGCAAACATTTAATTTCATATAAATCTCCAAAATGTAATGTGGGATCGTTAGGTACTATTACACAAGAACTTACTAAGTCACCTATGTTAGTGTGGATATAAGCACTTAATTCACTAAAATAGAAAGTGTCACCAAAGTTCCAATTATTGATATTAAAGTAAGTATTCATTTGTGTTAATACTGCACTACGAATTTCACTATCGCTAGAATTAGTGTTAGAATTTTTAATAACTTTTATAGTTGCTCTTAATGCTGATGCTGCTTTAGGACCAAATAATGGCTTGAATACTACACTGTTTAATATTGCACTGTCAGTTAACATTTTGTAATCTTGTATCTGACTATATTCGTTGCTTAATTGACTAATAGTAGGTCTCGATGGAATAGGCACCGTGTTTGTGGTGTCTTGAATCCAATTCTGATATTGAGTATAATATGCCTGTGTAACTACATACAAATCAATAATGTTTGTTGTAGCAGGATCAATACGTGTAGTATTATTACTATTATGCCGATATTGAAATTGCAACCCTTGACGTCCAGGCTTCATACTGTATTGTGGTTGAACAACCAGTACAAAATACGGTGTTGTAATTGTTGGGTCTTGAACAGTTAAATAGAACACATTTTCAGAATATGCATAGAATAATTGACCAACAGGATATTCATATTTTACAGTTTCAATTTGTGTGGTAGTTGAATATTGATATGATACCATAGAGGAAGCTATCAAATCTTCTCGACTTAAACTTATAGCATCTTGAATTGTTTCAAAGAATGCATATACACCAATGTTTGTACTACCAGTAACATATCCGGTAATTTCATAAAAGAAATCAGGATTCTTTATAATACTTCTATTATTAACATCAATACTAGCAACTTCAACTTCAAAATCATTTATATAACCGTCACTTTCAACAGTCTGTCCAATAATACTAGTAGAGATAGGATTACTTAGTGCGTAATTACTATTTGGTTGTGTATTGGTAACCAACACTTTAACAAAGTCTTGAAGTATAATTCCAGAAAATGGATCATATACTAATTTACCTGCTTCATATGTAAATCTAGTATCAGCAACACTACCAAAGTAATATGCTAGTGAACGATATGTTACAGTGTATCTGTTGGATCCAACACTCTCAAAGTTTACAAAATAGTTAGATGAATTGTAAATGTCAGTACTCCAACGATTTTGATTAACAGTCAGTGAATTATTAAAGACTAATGAAAAGTTTTGTTGTAAATCTAATCTAACAATACATTCTTGTATAACACTATTAGGTAATGTATTACTGAATGAAGGTATAACTGTTGTTAATATTGCTCCTTCAGGAACATAGCCATTCAATGTTATAGGACCTGAGCCATTTGCAAATTGACCTATACCGTTATTGAATCCGTCACCTATTACATTTAATACCGTAGTCCAAATATATGTAATGTCTGATGGGCTTGCTACTCCGCTTACCAATCTATTATTGCTATCAAAATAATAACCTGAGGGTGCTATAAATTTAAGTAATGCACCTGTAGTGATATACTTTGCGTTGTGGGTAGAATATGTTCCTACAGGTACGGGATTTTCACCTCCGTTAGTGATATTGTAAAAATATCCTGATAAACTGTTAGCATCTACTGTACTAGTGTACCAATATAATGTCCCGTCACCGGATTCAGTATTGATACTATATCTAGTATAGTTTTGAATATAGTATTGTGACGTTCTGTTATCAGATAAAATAGCAGCTAATGTGCCAGTCAAGAAAGTAATAATATCGCCGGTGCTGCTTATAGTTAGCGTTGCATAACCATTGGCGGTGTTTAACCAAACCCCGCCGTCATTTGCATAACTGTTTGTGCTAGAGTATTTTCCAGTTGGATCAAGTAAGTCTAAGTTTTTACTCACCCCAACACTACTACGATTAATAGCTTTTGATTTAATGATTGAACTATACAATGTGTACGGAAAATTGTTATAATCTTCACCGTTGACCATACGATTTTGTGTATAGTAACGACTTGGCGCACGTTGTTTAATATTTGCTAATGATTCACGAACTTGTGCATTTGACACTGGTACTTGCAATGACAATCCCAATGTTAATGTCTCAACTCTACCAACTCTACTTACATAATTAATTGATACTGATAGACCTTGCAATTCAGTAGGTTGAATCGTATAAGTTAATGCATTACCTGCACGTACATATGCTCTGAAAGTACCAACTGGTATTTGACTGAATACCCCGTCACCAAATATATAACTAACTTGATCATTGAATCTACTGTTAACCGAGTAAATTTGTTTAACAGAACTTTCAGTTTGCAAATATGCATCAGCGTAAATGTTATCTACTTTTTTCCATAATCCAAATGTTCCATTAACTTGACTAACCTGATACAACCAAGTATCAGTGTTATTAACCCCTTGAATATTTCCAATATCAATTACTTGATTTGAGATTTGATTTTGTAGAGTAAAGTCAAAATTGGTCAATGAACCTTGCTTAAAGTAAAAGAAGAACCCTGTGTTTGGACTACCGTATCCCAATTTATCATTGCGATATAGCATATTGAATGTATTCGTTGGGGCAGGAGGAATTTCATAAACATAATCTGATCCAACTGTACTTACACTGCATAATTCAAAATTCATATTTAAACCGTTAACTACCGTAGAAAATGGTACTGCTGGTATTGTTCCGGCTGGAATCTGTAATGTATATTCGTCTGTTTTTATCCCAAGAATTTGTGCAGTATTAGCAGGTAATCCAACACGTTGCGTATTGATTAATGCTGCATTTATGATAGTATTATATTGTTCTAACCAATTTGGGTTAGCCGGATCGTTCCACAATACAGGAACATTTCCTAGATTAAACCCATTTAAATCTATAATATTTTGAGTAGTGCGAATACTTGTTACTTTTAAATAACCCTGTGCTTCTAAATTTCTTTTAGGAGTATAACTAACTAAGTTTGCTAACTTGATAACACTATCTCTGCGTTCAGCCGTATCAATGAAATTTTCACGAGCATTTAAATCATTGCGAAAAGCAAGACCTTGTCCCATAAACGCCATAACGTCAAGTAAGGCAATAAATTCTGAACTTTCAATGTAATCGTTGAATGTTTCAGGATAATATACACGTAAATAATCTATAAAACTTTTACGTAATGTTTCATAGTCAAAGCTACGAAAGTCAGCTTGATTGAAAGTCTGGTAAATAGCTTTCCAGTCATTTACTCCAAATAAGGCTGATTGTCTTGTTGAGGTTGCCATAGTTATTCTCTTTTAAGTATTTATCATACCTAATAATCTAAGTTTTTTAGCTTTATTGTAAAACTGCTATATTAGTAGCACTATTAAAGAATACGCTTAATAGATTAGCTTGATTGAACGGAGATACAGCCATTTCTACTTCTAGTAATATGCCGTTTTCCTGTGGATATGCACGAACTGTGTTAATAATTAATCTAGGGTCAGTATTTGCTACTCTGCGTATTTCAGTTTCTAATTGAAATTGTACATCTGCTGTGTTTGGTTCAAAAACAAACGACCACAAGGTAGTTCCGTACCCCGGCTTCCCTACTTTTTCACCTTGCCGAATGTTCAGAGAATTTACAAAATCTTGTATTACTAATGTAGCATCAACTAAGCCAAATTGGTTTCCCACCCTATAAGGAGTTACTAAAGAACCGACACCTCCAGCAGGGCCTGTTTGAAGGTTTGTAGAACGAGGTTTGAAGGCATTTATAGTGCTAAATCCAATGTATGAGGTCATGTTGTATTTATGCTGACTCCATAGTTAAACTTGCTGGAACTGAGTTAAACTTGCTGGTACTGAGTTACCAGTAACTATTTTATACGCTGCATTTCGTAAATCTACTACCTTTTTATCCAAATCGTTTATTTTTTTGCTGGCTGTTTCAACTGCTTGTTCTAATGCTGGTATAGAAGGATCACCTTGTGGTAAATTTTCTTTAGCTTTCCTAAGTTTATTTCCAGCATCTATTTTGGCTTTAGCTAATACTTCACGTTCTTCATCCAATTTTTCAATTTCTTTTTTATTTGCATCATATGCATCAATATCGGCTTGTGATTGGGCTCGTATAGGAAACGCAGCAATTCCTGAAAAGTTTGGCATTGGAACTTTTTTGTCACCCAACAAGTTACTAAGTTGAGAAGATATTTCGCTTCTATTAATTGTGTTTTCAGCTATTATTGGCATTTTTATAGGAAAAGGACTTGAAGTACTTAATGAATTTATGCTTGCCGTTAATGCTGCTGCGGCAGCAGGTGGTAGCCCAGTTGAAACCAACGATGATAATGG
>Ga0208133_1000040_pt1 | contig 47832 bp, 71 predicted proteins | sample ColrivemetaGS535_FD_187595 | JGI IMG/M metagenome (GOLD analysis project Ga0208133, IMG submission 187595) | Estuarine microbial communities from the Columbia River estuary, USA - metaG S.535 (SPAdes) (version 2) | ecosystem: Environmental > Aquatic > Marine > Intertidal zone > Estuary | place... | reverse complement strand
GTGGAGGAGCGATAGGGGGTTTAGGAGGCGGTGGTAATGGTGGTAGCACAGGCGCAGTAATATTGTATTGGACAGAAGGTTATTAAAATGACAAATTACGCTAGAAATGTTAATGACGTTGCCGTTGATGTAACAACCACAGACCCAACCACTATTTACTACCCAACTGTTGCTGCTGAGTTTATTATTGTGCCAGCAGATGTTCAAGATGGATGGTTGTATAATGAAACAACTAAGAAGTGGAGTGCGCCTCCACCTGTGCCTGTGCCTCCAACTCCTGAGCCTGTGCCTCCAATAGTAACAGCGGTTCAGTTTATGATGCTGTTTTATCCACAGGAGCAGGCGTATATTCAGAACTCAACAGACCCTATAGTAAAAGTGTTTTGGACTCGTTTTCAAGATATTAGGGTGACTGAAGTTAATCTTGCACTTGATTCTATGAGCCAAACGCTGGATTATTTATCAGCAACTAATGTTGAGCCAGCTTTAACACCTCCTGCTCCCTATTTAGCAACAGGTCGTAAAGCTCAAATTTTAACTGGTCAACCGATTTAGTCAGTAACTCCGTTTGGCGGCTTTATGCCGCCTTTTTTAAAGGATTTTATATGAATTCTGCTCAATACGGGAAAGCTGGATACGGTCAATTTTATTATGCAAAACCTGAATTTAATTATATTGGAAGAGTAGCTAAATTAACTATTAGTGAATCTTTTGAATCAGCAATAATTATTTATGAAAATATAAATGTTATTATAGCTATTAGTGAAGAATATCAAGCAGGGATGGTGGTGTACCAAGATGCAATTTAATAATCAATATCTTATTGGCAATTCAAGCGTTTTAAACGCTAATATTACATCTAATAGTATATTGGCTAATCCCTCTACTTTAACGCTTACTGTTGAAATGCCTGACGGCACAATCACAACATATACTTATGGTGTTGGAACATTTATTACCCGTGTTGCTACAGGTGTTTATAAAGCAACAGTTAATTTAACCCAATCGGGTTACTGGAAATACAGATGGGACTCAATTGCGCCAAACGGTGCCGTTGAATCAACTTTTTGTGTAACACCAAGTATTATCCCATGAAAATAGATTGGTCAGAAGCATCTACTAAGCGTGGTTTAATATGGCTAATTACAGCCATTGTAGGCACAGTATTCTTATTTATGGGCAAACCTATTGACCAATTATTAATGTTGGCTACAGGTGTTGCTGGTGGACTTGGTGTCATACTAAAAGATTGATATGCCCTACTTATTTGTCGCCATTATTATTGCAAGTTTTGCTTCCGGTTATGGATTTGCTTATAAAGTATCGCAACTGGAAATTAAAGAAATGGCAGATAGCATTGCCACACAAAATCAAGAAGCAGAAGCACTGCTTGCCACATTGACTGAAGAAGCTAAAAAAGCCAACGCAAAGGCTTTACAGCTTAATAAAGAATTGGAGGACGCAAATGAATCAGCTATCAAAGCTATTAATACTCAGCGTGATGATTTTAAATCTCAACGCATGTACGACAACGGCAGGAAAAGTAGTCGTTGCACCACAGCCAAAAGTGATAATACCAAAACCGTTATTCGAGCCGATGAAAATAGATACGAACTTTCAGTGGAACTTACAGAATTTCTCAAAATGGAAGCCTATCGAGCCGACCAAATAGCATCTTATGCTCAACTATGCCAAAAATTTATTCAAGGATTAAACCGTGACAGATGATCTCAACATTAGGCTTGTAAAAGTGGAACAACGACTAGATAGTTTGTGCCGTGAATTAACTGAAGATAAGCTGGAAAGTAAACGCCAATATGAACGTATTTGTGAATCTTTGGATATTTTAAAAACACAGTCTGCATCAAATAAAGGTTTTTTTGGTGGCGTAGTCTTTGCTGTTGGGGCAATTTTTGCATTTATAGCGTACATCATGGGCGTTAAATAATGACAAATAATTTAAAAGCATTTTTAACTATGATTGCAAAGTCTGAGGGAACTCAAGATATTGGAAATAATCAGGGTTATGATGTAATTGTAGGAAGTACAAAAACTAAACCTCATCTTTTTAATAATTATCAAGATCATCCTAGAGTAGTTATTAATTTAGGAAAAGGTTTAAAATCAAGTGCAGCAGGGCGTTATCAAATTTTAACTCGTTATTATGATGTTTATAAAAAACAACTTAAATTGCCTGATTTTTCACCAGATAGTCAGGATAAGATTGCTATTCAATTAATTAAAGAATGTAAGGCATTATCTTTAATTGAAGCTGGTGATTTTGCTAATGCTGTTAAGGCTTGTGCATCAAGGTGGGCAAGTTTGCCTGGTGCTGGATATAACCAGCATGAACATAAATTAGATGTATTAAATAAATTTTATGTCGATGCTGGTGGCATTGTTAATGTTTAAATAATCAACAATGATTAAGAAAATACACAATAATTGATATTAATGTAGATACAACCATACCCATTATTAAATATAAATTTTTAATTGCCTTTTCCAGCTTGTAAACATCATAAAGTTTCATCGCATATCCTCACCTAGTTTTTGCAAAATAGCATCATGCTCATCCATAAGAGCATCAACCGTATCTTCAATTTCGTTAAGCCGTTCTACCAATTTAATGTGTTTTTGTAGTTTGTAATAACCTTTATCATGTAAACAAGCTTCATAACTACCATCAGATGATGAAAGCCAATGACTCGCTTGAGATTTTATTTGCTCAAGCCGTTTTTTCATTATTTCAAGATTAATTATCATTATTGCCTCCAATGCCGTGACACTTCTCTGCATATAAAGCACCATCTTTAAAACCTTCTCTGTAATCTTCACTACCGCAGAAATCCATAATTTCCAATCCCAAAGGCTCACGTTTTAAATCATGCTCTGCTTGTGCATAACCTCGTTGGTAAGCTTCACGCTGAGTCATAGGATCGCGTTTTGCATCTTCTACACCTTGTCGGTAATTAACCCAATCTGGTTTAAAAGGCTCTTTCTCAGTCTGCTCAGGTTGGGCGAGTAGTTCTTGTATAGCTTCATCAATACGATAATGGATGCCGATAGGAACACAGTATTCGCACCACGAATCTGAACAATCTTTTAGTTCTAATAGTACAGCCAGTGCTTTATTTAACAAATCTCTTTCAGCACTCATAATCTTTTTCTCAGCTCATTAAATTTATCAAAAATAAGTTTGAATATGCTATACATTATGAATATAACCGCACCACCTAATATAATAAAAGCAAGCATAGCAATAATTAATTCTAAATCAGTTTTCATCATCATCATCTTCCCCAATATAAAACTGAAATTGCTCGACTAAAAATTTGGCTTGTTCTCTAGTAAAATTTACTTCCTGTACTTGGCTACATGATTTAATGAGAAAATTAACACCGCCACTCTCTCCAAGCCCAATATAATATGTTGCAGGTTGATTTTCATTCATGACATCCTTTAAATCTAATTTGTATGCCTCAGCATTTTTACTAAATAGATTCATTCCTCACCTCCAATGCCGTGTGCTTTTTCTATTGCTCTAACTAAATTAATTGCGTACTCATGTTTACTCGTTAACTCTAATATTTTAATTGAACTCAAAGGCTCACGTTTTTGTGGTGCTGTGTAGAGAGCCGTCCAATTTTCACTATACTTGTTACCGTCAGATAGAAAACATCCACCAGAATCATTCATCCAAGCCACAGGCTCTTGCTCAGGTTGGGCTAATAATTTTTCAATCTCAGCAATTAGTATTTCAGTTCTTTCTTGTGCATCTTCTGTATATTCTCCGATCACATAAAGTACCTCTTTCAATAAAGCTCTTTCTTTACTCATTCCCCACCTCCAATGCCGTGATGTTTTTCAGCAAATTCAACACCTGCCCAATAACTGTAGGGATGTGTGGCTTCATCATCAGCTTTAAAAGCGTTTAATACATATATATTAATTAAAGGCTCACGTTTTGGCGGAGCTGTATATATCTTTGTTCCTGTTGGCAGTTTTTGCAATTTTTTAAAGTCGTCTGCTGATACATGGAAAGCGGTGAACTGATGACTTTCTAGTTTTGTTGCCACTGGCTCTTGCTCAGTCTGCTCAGATTTTACTGGTGGTGCAGTGTATAAGGGTATTACGTTACAAGCTTCCTCGTCTAAATCTGTAGGTTTATAAGCGGATTGTCTTCTATATCCTGTTTTTTTATCTTCCAGTATCCAAGCTTCAGGCTCTTGGGTAGACTCAGGATGGGCAAGAAGCTCATAAATCTCTTTGTATAGATCATAACTGACAAAAAAATCTCCTTTGTTGTCGCCAGATATAACTTTCTCCAGCAGCTCTCTCTCAATGCTCATAATAATTGCCTCGAAAATCTATAAACAAATTGCAATCCATTTCTTTTAATTCCTTCATTGCATCCATGTGCCAGAAATAATCTTGAGTGTCTATTTCAATAGACAAGTACCTAGCACAATCTTGCTTTTTATCACAGTTACTACCAAGACATCTGGCATTTTCAGTTGGGAGCGGATATTTCATCTTCATGTATAAGACCCTCTTTCATTTGTTGAATTGCAGTTAAAGTGTTTTCTAGAATAAGAATGTTTTGGCTATCAACAGTAAACGCAATGCCATGTGATGACACAATATTGTTAAATTCAGCCACTTGTATGGGCGTAATTGATTTACCCGTACCAATACAGTTAAAAGCTAAAAACGTGCCTGAAACACACGCTATTATGTCAGGAATGGCTGATTTTTTATAGCCAGTAGTAGAAGGGCAAACATAATAAATTTCCAGCTTATCAAGTATAGCTTTTGTATGTGTTTTTACTTCAGATTTTTTCATAATAATCCTCTAATTCAATGTAATCTCCCACAAAAGGAGCGTTTGTACCTATTGCTTTACGATAGTATTCCTGTAATGCAATTCCTTCCCAGCCATCATACCAATGCTTAGGTACGCCTTTGGTCTCTTGTTTGACAGTTGATAATGTGCTTATTGCAACACCTGTTTTTTTTCCAATGTCGTATAAGCTATATCCTTTTTTATGTAATACTTGGAGTATCAAAGAATAATCAACATCCCTAGCCATTGTTAATTCGTCCATCCATTTGTTTACGTCTTAATTCATTGCAAAACAATTCTACTTTTTTGTTTTTATGCATGAACTGAACTATTTGAGCAGACATACCGGACAAAACTATAGGCTTACTTTTTTTCATAAAAGCACAGGCTTCACGGATATAAGGTATCCACTCCATTACTTCAGCTCTGTTAAACAAAACTGTTCCATCAAAATGTAGTTCAGTATGCTTTGGAGCTAAATACTTCTTATCTTTTAGGATCTTTTCAAGCATCAACATTTTAACGCCAATTAACTTGGCGATTTCTTTTTTGGTGATGTTTATCTGTTCATTTATCTCTGGCATTTCCCCAATCCTCTCTTTTAATTTTCTTGCTCTAACTCTAGCATTTATTGATGCCCGATTTTCTTCACGATAGCGTTGATTATGTAACCTTCTTTTTTCTTTTTTCTCTTCTTCTGTCAACATAATAAATTCTCATAAAATTAATAATGTGCTGGATTAACAATTGAGCCGTTATCAATAACCGCCAGCCTTTACTTTTGATTATGCCGAGAAAGTTGGCAGAACATAATCATTAGCATTGTTAAAATTTCAAGCCTCCAGCGTAGCCTAGCTACGTCCCTGTCTTTTATTCAAAGAGTGCGGTTACACTGCCTATAAAATTTGTTTATTTCCCACACTCCATCCACAACCGTTCAGCTAATTTGTGCTTAATAGGGTTATTTGTGCGTACAGCATGTCGATACTGCCTACCAAGCTGTAGGCAATGTTTGCTTGTTGGTTCTTTTGCAAAAGCGGTGTTGCTGATCGCCATTAATATTATGGCTGTAATTATGTAATTTCTCATATAAACCTCAAAAAAATGCCCAGTCATAAGCTGGGCGAGTGGTTTCTACCCTAAGGAGGTAACTGTTTTTACTGCTTGCCAGTTCATGGCAGTTTGAATAAGTTGATTTATTGGTTCATGGCGATCTTCAAATCTTGGTGAAATAACCGCATGTTCTATAATTTGAAAAAACTCTGAACCATCGCTGTCAATGATTTCTCCATTGATTAATGCTTGGCAATAATCAACAAATGATTGTGCAATCATAGTACCACCAATTTCACAATCTGTTAGCATGTTATCAACCAGATCATCAACTTGAAGCTGAATACCAATTGCGTCATCATCAAACTCATATTCAAACTCTTCCGCCATGCAATCATAAGTTACTTGACCTTTCATCAGAACTCACCTCTTGGCGTTACAAATGAAGGAACATTGCTAGGCAATTCTAGCACCTGATAGATTTGCTCCTCTCCCTTCAGATTCTTTTGGATAATGAAGCTACCGCTACGGGTTTTGTGAATCAAAGATGCTTTATCGTTGTAGGAAAACGTATAGCCAAAGATAAAACCGCATGTTAAAGCGATTGATAGTGCGATTATTGCTATTTGTGTATTACTCATAACTTCTCTCTAGTTGTTGTTAATGTGGGCATAGATTAAAACCAATAAACAATCATGTCAACCCTAGATTGACATTTATTAACGCAATGCGCTCAATAGCCGATTCTGCGTGGCATCTTTCTCATTTATAACTTGCATCACCCTGCCATCAATGCCGTCTTTTACAACTAAATGTACAATACGTACGGGTTTAGTTTGCCCTTGACGATGTAATCTCGCATTGAATTGTTGGTAATATTCTAATGACCAACACAATGAAAACCAAACGGTCATACACCCACCGTCATAAAGGTTGATACCATGTCCTGCTGATTGCGGATGAGCTAATAACAATTTAATTTCACCTCTATTCCATGCTTGTATAGTTTCATCATGTTTGTCTAAGCGTACTGCTGTTGGAAAACGTGCCTGTAGGCGTTCAAGATCACTTCTATAGTTATAAGCTACAAGGATGTTTTCGTCATTTTGCTCAATTAATTCAGCTAGAGCATCAAGTTTTGCGGTATGAATTTCTCCCCAATTCTTATATTCATCAACATATATTGCCCCGTTGCAATTGTGGACAATAAGTAATTGACCTGCGTCGCCACGCACAGTAAATCTATTTCTTTTACCGCAATTTACAATGTCATAGACTCTTTTTTTTTCTTTATCGGTTGATTGAACCATTGAGATTCGTCCCATTTGTACCGAAATATCCTTGCATACAATGTTACCGTTTTTATTTTGTAAAAAACTGACGCTTGAGTTACCGTCATTTTTCCATTCGGAGTATTTATCCAACGGTTCACACGAGTATTGTTTGATTGCTCTTGCACAGTTGCCCAACGACAATTTTCTTTCGAATAGCCTTTTTCGTTGTCCATTCTCTCTAATGTCAAATGATCCTGATAACTTTCCGACATATCTTCCCAAAAATTTTTGAAAGAAACTTCCCATTCTTTGCAAACCAGTATCCCTCTTGCCCCATAGTTTGAAAAATCCTTGTCTTTTTTGTTCAAACACCGAGAACGCATATTTGTCCAAATTCGATAGGGTCTTGTGCGAGCCATACCGTGATGGGATAGACCTAATCGTTTGCGACCTTCCAATATTGTTTCTCCAAGTGAACATCCGCATGATGCTTTTCCGGGTCTTAACGGTCGATTGTGCAAATTGCTTCCAATGCGAATAATCTCGTTTCCACATACACATTTGCATAACCATGTTGCATTTTTGTTTTTGCTTGTTCCGGCTTTCTTTAAAACCGTCAGGTAACCGAACGTTAGCCCTGTTAAATCTTTCACTGGCATTACCATTTAATATATCTCCGGCTGTTTCCCATCCCGATATTGTTAAAACCTTGTGTTCGGGTGTCATTTTTACACCGTCCAATTTTATTACATCTTTATATCCGTTGCAAACTAATTTGGAATAGTTTGACCATTCTATACCGTCCCACAACATATCGTTTTCGTGTAATATTTCTATTGGTTTCCAACCACCATCTGTTAATACTTCAGTACCTTCAGCTATGCAATATTGCAGCAACTTATTAGCTAATACAGCAGCGTTAATGGCTTCTACTTGATGCCCTTCAAACTCTATGAATAAATCACGCTCAAAGGCTTTATATAAAGCTAAACTTTTACTATCTAATTCTATTTCTTCTATCAAATCAATTCGATCTGGCAATTCCAAATAATCAGCGGTTTGCATTGATAAACTATAAGGTTGCATCAGTTTTTGAATTGATGCTTGTGCGCCTTTTCTTGGGGTAAAGCTATATCCCATATAATCTTGCTCAAAAAAGCGTTGCTTATATGCAGTCATCGTGCGCCCTAATGAATTACCATAGTCAACAAGATAACATTGCGACCACAAGTCTAATAGCCCATTAGGGGAAGGTGTACCCGTCAGGAGAACCATATACTCAACAAAAGGTAGTATCTTTTTCATGGCTTTAAAGCGTTGGCTTGCAGGGTTTTTAAATGAAGAACAATTATGAACTAAAATCCCTTCGGCAAAGTAATCGTTAATCCCGTCTGTTTCCAAATTGTATACTGTTCTTCCACTTTCACATTTGATATTCTCAATATAGTCCACCCTAACTGTTGAAGAAAGGTATCTTTCTTTTCGTCTTGACGCTTTCGCGATCTGTGAGAGTTTCCATCCACCTCTATAGCTATTTTTTTTGAATAAATGCCAAAATCTACTTTGTAACATGTTGGATAACCCGACCCTCTTGGCATTTTGGTAGGTATCACACATTGCATTTTCCATTCGTCTGATAACATTTCTAACATTAATTGTTCGCAACGTGCTATTTTTCCATTTCCACCTCTTGTTATCGGTCGATGCCCACTTTTCTTGTGTGCATCGCTTAATTTTTTCTTTATTTCTTCTGACCATTCTTTCCCTTTGTTCCAAATTTTTATTTCCCCATTTGCATATCTTCTTTTTGCAGTAGTTCCAGATTTTAATAAAATAGCTGCTCTTTCTTCTGGGGTTTTCATCAAATGCATTTGTTTCTTTGAACAAGTTTTGCTGCATAGCTGATGAGTCAGCTTTCGTTTCATAAAAATCGTTCCGCACAAAATGCAAGCCCCTACATCGCCATGCTTGTACCCACCCCTTTTCTGTTGCAAAAGGATGATCTCTTGTACATTCAATTGTTGATCCATCGGATAAATATAATTTAACGAGTTCATTTGTTTGTTTCCTAAAAGTTTTTGTAATAGGCATTTCACCGACAGATGTCATTACTAAATCACCTGTTTCAAGATGTTTTATATCACGAACTCCTAAAGGGGTCAATATCATAGTTCCTTCAGGGAAACATTCATCAATAACCACCATATCAAATGCCCATTTTTTACCGTAATGATTAACTAACCATTGGACATTTTCTCGGTTAATGACATAAACATCGTAGTCATAGTGTAAAACTTTAAGGCGTGCATTTTGGTCACCCAACACCCTAGCTACAGATAAATGTTTAGTATGTTCCCATTTGCGTGATTCTTGAACCCACACAGAATTGGCTACTCGCAATGGGGCTATTACTAATACTTTTTTTACTAATTTAGTTTTTAATAAATCGCTAATAGCAGTTAATGTTGATACGGTTTTGCCCAAACCCATTTCTAACATTAAAAATGAGCGTTTTTTATCTTTTATAAAATCAACAGCTCTATTTTGATATTCGTGTAAATCAATTCGGGAAGGCATTAACTTGCTCCATACTGTCTATTACTCTTACATCAAACCCCATAGCTCTTCTGCGGTCATGGTCATTTTTTTGAGCTATTGTTGGAACTTTACCTAGTGCTTTGCACTCTACAAAAATAATACGTTTATCAGGGAGCATAACCAATCTATCAGGTACAAAACGTCTACTTGGAGAGGTATATTTTTCACATGTCCCCCCTAATTCTTTTACTTTTTTACATAATGCTTTTTCTATATCTCGTTCAAGCATAACCAACTCCTGTTAATAATTCATTTGCTTTCATAATGTAATAATCATAATCAATATCAGTAGGAAAAGTATCTGGCAAATCCATAAGGGGCATACATCCTAAACTTAATGGCACTTTATTGCCATTTTTAGCATAGGTTATAGTTACTTCTTTCAATTCTGGTATTGACGTATGGTAAAATCTTATGGCTTTTCCTAAATATGTATCCTGCCACATTGCACCACCGGTAACCGTACGCACAGTCACAAATTTAGTAATGTCAGTGCATTTTTTAATAGTTTGGCTAATCGGTTTACCTGATGCTATTTTAGCTATTACCGCTTCATAAATTATTTGCCCGTCAGGGTTCTTAGACAATGACGGATCAGCAAAACAACCTTTTCCTTTTGTCTTGCCATCAGTTTTAACTGCTAAATAATTATTAACATCCCTTGAAGCTATTATCCTATAATCTGTTTGTTCAAGATTGTAGGTTGTTTTTAATGTCCATTCAGCAAGTAGTTTCTGCACTAACTCACTATCTTCTGCTCGATATTTAGTTACAATTCCATCAGTGTTTGCACTAACAACTTGTATATTATTTTCTTCTAATACTTCAATTAGCATTAGCAAACTTAATTGCCCTGTTATAGTAGTTTGTAGTAATAGTTCAGGTGAATATAAAGCACTAAATCTGCTTCCAAATTTGCCGTATGAGCCATTGAGTTGTATTTTTTTACTAGCCTCCTCAGTCTTATACATATTTAATTGTGCTTTTGCTTCAACCAGTTCTTTCTTTAATAAATTTATGTCTTGCATCAGACGCTTCCTCTATAGTTTTAAAATATCCAATATAATGACGGACACCTTTAACACCCACTCTGACAATATAACCCCCATCAACATGGGGTGTGACTCCTCTTACTTTTGTTTTAGAATTATTCCACACGGTTTCATTTGAAATGGATTTTATTGCTTGCTCTTTATCAAGATGGAGCATTTTTATAAAGGCTTTTCTAGCCTCCACAGCTTCTTGAAAAGTTATAAAGTGTCCAATATGATATCTGACACGTTCGTAATCGTAACGTGCTGAAAAACCAAAGTTTGTTTTTTGTATCCCTCTCTCACCGGAAGTATTATTTTTAAATGTCCGCCTGTTATCACATTGTTGTGATCGAGTTGCCCATCTACAATTATATTTTGAATAACCCAGATCGTTATCAATACGATCTAAACTATGATATTTAGATGGTTTATCACCCATATCTTTTAAAAAATTTTTAAAACGATGCCATTCTTTGCAAACCACAATACCTCTAGCTCCATAATTTAAAAATGAATTGTCTTTTTCAAAATAACATCTTCGCATCATGTTGTGCCAAGTTATGTATAAAGGATGTTTTACACATTCTTCTTTATCCCCTCGTTTACTATAAGGTCTTTTTGGTAATGGCATTTTCGATCTCTCTTTCCAAAGTTTCAATTCGACATTGTAATTCAGAAACCATTTTTTTTGCAAATATTCTACGTTCAACAATAGATTTATATAAGGTTAAAAACTCTCTACCCATATTTTCAGGATAAAGTTCTTGTTGCAAAATAATACTAGGATAAAAAGAAGTTACATCAAAATCGCTTATTAAATAAGTAGATGATGCTTTTACTAATTGGCTTTTCTCACAACTATGTAAACCACCAATCCCCATTTTATAAATAGTGTTACCTATTGTTATTTTTTGTCTAGCCAACCACGTTGGCATCTGTACAGAGCCTTTAGCTGACAAAGTAAATTCTTGTTCAAGCAAACTATTATAAATATTAATTAGCTCTGGATTTTTAAACGAAATAATCAAAGGGTCTTTATAATTAAAGACAAATCCTTCTGCATAATCTTTGGGGCTATATGCATCATTAGTTATAGCATTAAGTTCTGATTTAATAACTGTTTCAGCAATTTGAGCATCAGATTTAGAACGTAAATCCATACCGTAGGTGGCTTTCATTTCTCTACGGAGATTTATTTGAGGTAATAACTTGTTATAAAGAAGCTCCGTCAATTCCAAATCGTTTTGACAATAAAGTTCTAATATTTCACGTTGTTCTGGCGAGATAGAACTTTGTGGGTCTATAGGTAAATCTTGCATCTTTTGAGTATGCAATCTACCACCATATATCTTTAATGACGCAACTCCAATGGCAACTTCTATAAGGTCAATATGGTTATAATTTTTTACCGTTAAATCTTTATCTTTTAAAATCTGATAAGTGGGTTTATCACTTAATATTATTTGATTTGATAATTTATGTAATTTTTGACAATCCCATCCTGCTAATGCTCCAGATATAATTGGTAGATCATAGTTATTACCATTAAAGCTAATAAGTTCTACTTTTAATATTTCACCTAATAGTTCTTTATTTAACTTACAATCAGCGTGCATAGGAATTTTAGTAATCTTCCCTGACTTACTATTTTTAGCGCAAAAAAGAAAGTAGTCTTTATAACATTCCACATCAATGAATACTGCCATTGTTGGTCCTTGTGATGATAAAAAAGCCCCAATTAAGGGGCTTAGTTGATAAGTATCAGTTTAAAAGTATTAGAATTCAGACACATCTTCAAAATCATCAACAGATGCTGATGCGCCATCGGAGAATGGTTCACCATTTCTATAGAATTGTACTGCACTCAAATTACCTAGTATTTGTTTACCACCTTTTGGGTGATCTGAATACCAGAAATCTAATATGGCATTTACGTAACAACCTGCGTATAAACGACCATCTTCTTCCGCTAAAGGTGTTTTATCAGCATCAATTAGCAAAGGTCTTTTGGTACTTCCGGCTTTAAGAGCCATCATACCTTCATAACCATCATATTCCTTCTCATCACCATCTTTAAGAGCAGTGATTTTTAAACCTTTAGGGATTTTACCTTCAAATTTTTCTTCTATGTAGTCATCAATCGCTTTTTCTACTTTTTTATGAGTAGGTGAACCTTTTTCAAACAAAAAAGTTGCTTCAAACTTTGTTTCGACACCATCAAATACAGATTTTTTGAACAAAGATGGGAAAGAAAGACGTACATTTTCTATTTTAATTTTTGACATTTTATTTTTACCTTTTAGTTTTGTGCCTTAATTGGCTTGTAAAGTCTACATTGACATTTGCTAAGTGTCAAATTTATTTTAATCAAAATCATCAGCCGAAACTGATATTGATCTGCGGTTATCGTTTGCCGGCACTAATGTTGGTTTACCTGCTTTTTTAATAATCAAATCATTAATAATATCCATATTCTTTTTACCCAATAACTTCTCAGCTTTGGGAACTGATATAAATGATTGTTCAAACAGTTCTTCATGTGTGTATAAATTTGTTAAGGTTGTAACTGCTAATGCCTCATTAGTCCATGTGCGGCTACTGCGACCTTCTACCAGTTTAAAACCTTTAAATTCTTCACCATTTTCTAGTTTGTCTTTTATATAATCTTCTACTGCTGACAGCCATGACTTAATTAAAGGTGCATTAGTCAATACTTGTGTCAACTGGGCATCGGTTAATCTGTTTACTGGCGTTGTATCGCAGTTATCAAACTCACTTAATAGTGTATCCGTTGTTAATTGCAGTAGTTCTGGGCATAGGGGTTTATGTCTGCACCATCGGCATTGTTCATCACCTGGTGTTCTTGGGGCATCATCAGATAAGGCTATTGTTGCTTGTTGTTTAACAAATTCCCCCCACCGGTACAACTCGTCAACAGTGGTAGAAAACTCATCTATATGGTCTAGGCGTGGTTGCACTATTACCATATTAACTTTTTTTATTTTATAGTTAAGGGGATAATCAGATAACGCTCCAAGTGCATAAAGTTTTAACTGGCTATTTTCATAAGCATTAACTTTTATACCTTTTCCATACTTCAAATCTACAATAGTTAATAGATTTTCATCAGGGTTATAAATTATACAATCTGCTGTACCAAACCCTTCAGGCGCATAATCTGAAAAGTCTACTCGTTTTTCTATTTCGACCCTTCCCTTTATTAATGCAATAAAATCAAGATAGACTTGTATGTTGCTACACATTTCTTTAGTAATAAAGTTAGCTGACCCATCTAACTTTTTACCTTCAAAGTCAAAAGGGTTTAATTCTTTGCTCAAACACCATTCAGCCAACTCATGTGCATCAGTTCCTTCTTGAGCAAATGTACTAGAAATATTGGTGTAAGGTTCTTGGGCTTTTATGCTACCAGTACACTTTAACCAAGTGTGTGATCCTGATGCACTTAATTTCGCATGTGCTGTCATTTTTATTTGCGCCTTCTATTAAAACAAAGTAGAGTGTCAAGTCTACATTGTCATTGGGAAGAAAGCAACTATGAATACAGAATTAATTATTAAGCACTTTGGTAATCAAAGGAAGATGGCATTGCGACTTGGTGTAAGCCGGCAATCTGTTGGGGAATGGGCAAAGTTAGGTACTATTCCAGCCAATAGAGCCATTCAGATCGAGAAGATAACCAATGGAGAACTGAAGGCTATTGAGATGCCTATCATAGAGCATCGGGGCTAATATGCAAACATATACTATATCCAGAGGTGAAAAGACAAGTGCTAAGTGTACACTTAGAACCGCTACTTGGGAGAAGTTGGTCAGTGTGTTTACTACTCACAAAGTTGGTAAAAGTAAAGATGAACATGGTTATTTTGTAGGCGGTACTTTTGCAAACAATTACCGCAACGCTGAGAACATGCTCAGTAGAAGTTTGGTTACTATTGATGTTGATAGTTATGAGGGTACTGCTGAAGATGTTTTGTTGGAGCTTGAACACACGCTTCCTTATGCATTGGTGGCTTACTCCACTTACTCCAGCACTGTTGATGCTCCACGTTTTAGAATAGTTATACCTTTAGCTTCAGAAATACCTGCTCAGGATTATGAACCTTTTTGCAAGGCGTTGGCAGATGAGTTTAAAGAGTTTAAATTTGATGCTCATGGGTTCAAGCCTGAACTCGCTATGTATATGCCATCTGCATCTGTTGAGGGTGTTTATGATGCTTTTACTTTTAGCAAAGAAGGTGAGTTATTAGATATTAATGATTTTGACATAGAGAAGTTTAGAGCAATTGAAGATGGTTATTCTTTTTCTGAAGGTGATTATGATTTAGAAGCATTGGTAGATGACCAACCTTTGTCAGATGTTACTGATGAGCAAGTGGCTGAGTGTTTAGAAATATATAAAGCTGAAGGGATAGTTGAGTATGAAGATTGGTTGAATGTTGGCAGGGCTTTGTATCATCAGTATGAAGGAAGTGAGGAGGGTTTTAGTATTTGGTGGCATTGGTCTGTACTTGATCTTGCTCGATTTGATGAAAGTAAAATGGATCGTAAATGGAAATCTTTTGCTAAAAAACGTGTAGGCAAAAAGCGATTGACTTTCGCTACTGTCATTATGAAGGCTAATGAACTAAAAGAAAAAGAGGTGTTGGGGTATTTTGAAGAAATAATGAACCCTGCTGAAGTTGTGGATGTTGAACACGCTGATGGCACTGTTGAAGTTGTTTCTGTTGGCAATGGTGTTGTTGTTGATGTTGATAGTTACGACAAGTTGCGTAAGAAGTTAAGCAAAACAGCGTTAACATTATTTCCTGAAAGCAAACGGCAATTACTTGCTCAAGAAATTTACGAATCTTGGGGGAAAGAAGTTGGTGTTAGCAAAGCAACTATTAAAAAGGAGTTGATGCCTAAAAAGAAAGAAACCGTTAATGAGTTAGTAGCTAGTGACTTTCCTGAGTGGGCTAAAGATTGGATTTATATTGAAACACGTTGTAAGTTTCATAATATTATTAAGAATTATAGTTTAAACCGAGAGGCTTTTAACCAAAAGTTCAGTGGCACTATTGAATGTAAAGATGAAGAAACATCTGCATCGCAATTAATGAGTGTTAATTACCCTATGCCAACTGTTGTTGATGGCATGTACTTTCCGCTTGCAGGTGAGTTTTTTGAGTATCAGGGTAAGGCTATGCTGAATACCTATAGGGTCAGTGATGTTATGTCTTTGGCTAGTTTAGAGAATCAGGGTGAGGGTAATATTGATGCTGATGGTCAAAAAGTAGTTGATTTGTTTCTGGCACATGTTCGTATGACTTTTGCCAATGAGCGTGAACAGACTATTATGTTGGATTGGATGTCCCATATTGTGCAAAACCCTGGTGAGCGTTTACATTGGGCTTTATTATTGCAGGGCGCACAAGGTACAGGTAAATCTTATTTTAGTGTTGTGATGCAGGGTATTTTAGGGCGTAATGTACAAAAGGTTAAACCTGAAGCCATATTGGGTCGGTTTTCGGCATGGGCTACAGGGTCTGTTCTGAATATCATTGAGGAGATTTATGTATCCGGCAATGATAAATATGCTTTGATGAACAAGATTAAAGATTATATTCGAAATGAGGAATTGCAAATTGAAGAAAAAGGTCAGGATCATAGGAATGTACCTAATTTTGCCAGTTATTTATTTTTTACTAATCATCCTGATGCTTTGGCTATTACTGAAGATGAACGGGCTTTTTGCATTATTTATGGGGCTATTCAATCCACTGAGCAGTTGTATAAGGTTTTAGGGGGAACGGAAGCTGCTGATAATTATTTTGAAACTTTGTTTTTGGAAACTAGAAGAAGAATAGATGCTATTGCTTGTTATTTAATGAACAGGCAAATTAGCAGTGATTTTAAACCTAAAAGTCGTGCGCCATTGACAAGTGCAAGAACGGCTATGATTAATTATTCGGCAAATGTGGAGGTTGAGCATATGCACGATTTGATTGATAAGTTTAATTGTGAAATTATAAATGAAGATGTTATTGATTTAACCTATCTGGCATCTTGCATAAAAATGGATTTTGAAGCTGATGGCATTCAGTTACCACCAGCAAAAATGACTCAACATATTTTGTTAGGAATGGGTTTTCAGAAAGTTCCTAACCGAGTTAAGATTTCAAAAAATGATGGTAAGAAAGAAAAACACACTGTTTGGCTGAAAAATTTTGAAAATGGTGACCCACGCATTTCAGCAGTGCAAAATTTTTACAGAAAGTGTGATTTTTAGATTTTTAGATTTTTAGATGAAATAGGGGTCACCACTTGGTCATTTGGGTCACCATAAATAGGTATGGTGACCCAATGGTGTCCCCTAGTAAGTTATTGATTTTTATATTATATATACTATATGGGTCACCAAGACAGGGTAATATAGGTAAAATCGGTATCATGAGAGAAATATATATTTTTTACTGTATAGGTTACATAAATGCTATTAAGAAATAAAAAAAAATATATTCTCTTATAGAAAAGACTGCGATGGCAAAAATGGTGACCCACATGACCCAAATGGCATATTTGTTATAAAAATCAATTAGTTATTAGGGGTCACCATAAATTTAGGGTGTTTTTATGGTGACCCACGAACAAGTATTTATTTTAAAATCAACAAGTTATCTTAAAAATGATAAAAATTGGAAAATTATGAAAAGAAAAATGACTAAATGGTACTTAATGCCTATTGCTTTGGTGATAGGGTTTTTTATTGGTTTGTTTGGATTGATGTTATGGTTGATACGTTAAAGATTTTACCCTATGCCATTTGTGTTATTATTTTTATTATTGTGTTATGGAATGAGTGGGTTGAGTGAATGAAACATAATCATTATTTTAAGAAGGTTACCCATTTAGATGCGGTTGATGTGTATCGAGTGTTGGAGTTGTTTGAAATTACAAATCCTTGTTTGCAACATGCGATTAAGAAGTTGTTGTGTGCAGGAGCTAGGGGAAGTAAGGATGAACAGCAAGATGTGCAAGAAGCGATAGATGCGTTGGAACGTTATCAAGACATGAAAGCTGAAGAGGAAATGAAATGATTGAAGTAATGATATGGGTTGCTGTTGGTTATGTTGCTGTGCAATGGCTTTATTTCGAGATATTTAAGGATTTGTTATGAGAAATAAAAGATGAAAATAAATTATCACAAAATATGATATAATTAAAATGTGGCTAGGTAATGCAAACCGAAAACCCTTAAGCAAGGTTGCCACATAACTTTTCGCTTAATAATTCTATGCTAAAGGAATTTTCAAATGACAGAACTAACACAAAAACGTTTAAAAGAATTATTATCTTATGACCCAGAAACTGGTATTTTTACAAATCTTACGCAAAGAAGTAAAAAAATAAAAATTGGTAATGTTGCTGGATGTACTGATGAATTAGGTTATAAAAAAATTGTACTGGATGGATTTATATACAGAGGACATCAATTAGCTTGGCTATATATGAATGGAAAATTACCTATTACAAGTTTAGATCATATTAATGAAATTAAAAATGATAATCGTATTTGTAATTTAAGAGAAATAACTAAAAGTGGAAATGCACAAAATATATTAGCACCACAAACAAATAACAAGTCTGGATTTAAAGGAGTATGTTTAAATAAAAATAGTGGTAAATATAGAAGCACTATTAATATTAATGGGAAACAAATATCTTTAGGTGAGCATATAACGCCTGAAGAAGCTTCAGAAGCCTATTTGAAAGCTAAACGTGAATTACATACTTTTTGGGTAGAGGATAAAGTTGCATGAAATGGAGTATGTTAAAGTCCCCTCCTATTAATTTATTTAATGCGCCAATGCAAGTAAAGATATGTAAGCATAAAAATAAGGCAATCTATGTTTCATGGAAAAAGAAAGAGTGCATAGATTGTCATAAGGAATTTCCATTGTATGATATAAAAATACAACATCAAAGGTAATGATTAATGGCGTTAAAGACAAGTAACAAAAATAGGAAAAAGGTAATGAGGTTTAAGGCAAATGAGAGTTCATACAAAGCCAAAGATTAAGTTAGATGGTAGACGCTGGAAATGTTATTCTAAAGACAGGATAGCCTATGGTGATTCACCTAAAATGGCGTATGTCAATTGGCGTACACCAAGTTTTATTTATTTTTAAAGGAAAAATGTAATGAGTACAAATGGACACAATAACAACCAAACTTTTGATTCAGGTGCAATACCTGTTAGAACTGTGTTTGGTACAGTACCAACATCACCTACATATACAACAACTAATGCTGATATAACACCTGTAGCTACACCAACTGATGTAATAGCATTGATTGGTAGTGCGACTAAAACTATATTGGTGACTAAGTTTGAGATAACACCAACAGCAAATGCTAACGGTTCGTTGGATTTTTATGTTTATAAGCGAACAACAGCAAACACTGGTGGTACATCAACTGCAACAGCTATTACGCCTAATGATTCTAGCAATCCAGCACCTACAGCAGTTGCAAAGTTATACAGTGCTAACCCTTCTGCATTGGGGACAGGTTCATTGGTTCGTGCTACTCGTATTACTTTAGCCTCTAAATCACCCAATGGTATCGCTGTACAAACATGGGTGGAAGCTTTTGGTACAGGTAATCAACAGCCTATTGTATTGCGTGGTGTTAATGAATCATTGTGTATTAATATGAACAGTCAAGCATTACCAACTGGTACAGAAATTTATTTTACATTGGAGTGGGTAGAATTGTAAGTAGCTTGCTTGCTGAAGGAGCTTGCTTGCTGAAGGCATGTGTATATATTTATGGGGATAATATTATGGCGATGACACCACAACAAGCTGGTGGGGAAGCTAGGGCTAAGGCACTTAGTTCTGAGCGTAAAGAAACTATTGCTGGTGAAGGTGGAGATGCAAGGGCATCATCATTAACACCTGAAAGACGGCATGAAATAGAGGTAGAAGGTGGCAAAGCATCGCATGGTAGCCGATTTACAAAAAAGTAATACGTTGGTATAGGTTTGAAAAGAACGTGGCTTAGAAGTGAAATTCTTGGCTACGTTTTTTTGTGTTGGGATGTAGGTGTTGGGTGTTGAATGTTGGGTGTTGGGTGTTGGGTGTTGTGGATATTTTTGGAGAATGTGGGGATGTTGGAAAAATAGGGGATTTTTAGCAGTTTTTATAAGTCATTGATTTTAAACAGTTTTTATAAGTCATTGATTTTAAACAGTTTTTATAAGTCATTGATTTTAAACAGTTTTTATAAGTCATTGATTTTAAACAGTTTTTATAAGTCATTGATTTTAAACAGTTTTTAAAATAATCGATTCTAGGCGTAAAAATGTAAAAGTAATGGTATTACATAAGTAAAATATAAAAGAGCTTTAAAACGTGATTTTTAGCGGCTTATGGTAATTACTTGAAGTAACTATATAAAATCAATGTAATGATTATAGAGTGATAGTTGACAGTTGATAATGTGACATAATGACACGTTAAAGTTATAGTTTTAAACTATCAAATAACGTTATAGTGGAATGATTTTGTATTAAGCAATGGTAGGATAGGAATAAAACAAAAAAAACGGCTTAAAATGGATATTTTGGGATATTTTGGGCAAAAAAAAGCCGCTTTAGCAGCGGCTTATAGGGTTATGGGGTTATAGGGTTATAACTTAAAATGTTTTATTAACAACTCTTGTATTAACCGGCTTTTGTTTCGTTCAAGTTTTAATTTATCGATTAGCAAGACCGGTAAACTAATCATTATCGGTTTGTTTTTTAGTTCATCCGGTATAGTTGGGCGTCCTGGTAGTTGTTTGTACATGTTAGTTCCTGCATGGCATAATTACATAGATAATGTCATTATCTGATGACGGTATAAAATAACCGCACTCAGCGCAGCTATAAAGTCTTTTTGGTGTGGTGTTACCGTAATATTTGCATATTGCATCATTAGCAAGTGCGACATATGACCAGTCAAATTGATGCAAAATTTTATTTAAATTCTCGTCATGATTATTAGCTTTTACGGGCGTTAGTATTTTGTCAAAAGATGGATACTTGCCATCTATGGGCGTGAATACTTCGACTTCATTCAAGCATTGCAACTCATACCGCCCATTGTTTAAAAATATTCCAACTTCCTTATTCTCATGTTTACTACCCATTTTTTTAAGCAGTGCTTTGATAGTTTCTACTGGAACGATCAGATAATCATTTTCAATATTAACTGATATCTCGTTATGATATGAGTTGATATGGCATAAAATATAACCATTGCTTGCGCTCACTGTGTCTTTTGTAATCTTTATGCCGTTTAAATAGTATCTAATATCAGTTTTTTTAGGTACTGCTGTCAGTGCTAGTCTTAAGTCTTGTATTTTCATTTTGATATACTCTTTTTAATTTAATTTGTTGAGCGACATTATCGTTGATTGATGATACGTTGCTAAAGTTACCCGCCAGTTCTCGAGCAACTTTAAAAGTTTCACATTGTGCCTTATATACTGAGCCCATAATGTTAGAAATAGTCGTTGTCAATGCAGTTTTGATAATAAGAAGGCCATTCTTTTTTTATATCATCCTCAGTTAAACCGTAAATTTTTAACGCTTCTATAGCATCACTGTAATCACCTGTTATTTGGCATTCATAATTAGCTAATGAATCCCATATAATAGTTTTTATTGAATTGTTGGCGAGTTCAAATTGTATTTTTTCAGCGCTTAAGTTATCAAGACCATCCGTTACAGTTTTAACGTTATCTGATGGGCATAACATACCAGCATACAATCTTTTATATTCAACACCTGGCAGAGCTTCCTGATTATATTGCTGTTCTGTAAATGCAAAGAAAGCGCCGTTTACGGTTAGTAAATCGTTAATTTTTATTTCTATATTAAAATGATTCATAATAAATTCTCTTTTAGTTAAGGTTAGTCAAGATTATGCAAATGATGCGAATACCGCCTATAAATGCGACACATGCCAAGGCCGCCATGGTGTAAATTTTGTAGTTAATGTCAAATAATTTCATTTTTATAAGCCTGCTTTGATGTTAGCGAGTACAGTATCGACTAAGTTGTATACAGTTTTGTAATATAAATTAGTTTCCCATCTGTAATCTTTACTAAAACGAAATCCAGTGATTTTTAAAACTGGTATTAATAAATAAGCGTTAGTTGTTCTGATTAATTGTTTCATTTTTATAATTCTCTTTTGTTAAGGGTTAAAATCAAACTACGATTAAATTATACAACTTAATTAGTTAAAGTCAATAAGTTTATTAATTATTTTTAAACTATTTTGTAATTGATATTTATTGATGATATATTTTGATTATCTTTTAACTTTTAAATTAATGGCTAAAAATCAACCCCCATGCGCTCTAGCGACTCAATTATAAAATATTAAGCTCATGCGTTGCACTGCTAAAAGTAAACGTTCAGGCGTTCAATGTGGAAGTCATGCAATAAAAGATAAAACTAAGTGTCGCATGCATGGCGGCAAGTCTACCGGCAAGCCTGGCAACAAAAACGCAAAAAAGGAGAATGGAGTGTATAGCAAATTCATGAGTGAAGAGGATAAAGCAATCGCCAATCTTGCAGAAGATAGATTAGGCAAGCTTGATAGTGAAATAAAAACCGCGCGCGTGCAACTTGCAAGGGCGATAAAAGAGCAGGCAAATGGTGGCACAAAAGATTATGATTTTATAATCGACAGGGCGTTGGCGCGTATAGGTAATCTTGAAAAAACCCGAAAAGAGTTACTGCATGATGATAGCCAGGATAATGTTTTAACCATTATTGGCGGTTTACCTGATTAGGTTGCATTGAATATTTGGGGGTATATTTGGGGGTATATTTTTATTTTAAAACTTAACAATCCAGTAAAACCGCAACTTGTAGACTATCATTCTATTGATGGTATAACTTCCTAATGGCAAAAAAGCTATATTTACCGACTTTTCACGCTGGGCAACTTGCCGCCTATAATAACAGATCACGTTTTACAGTCTTACGCTGCGGCAGGCGATGGGGTAAAACCGATTTGCTCAAAATACTAGCTGGAAACTATAGTGCTAAAGGGTTAAATATTGGAATATTTGCACCTGATTATCGAATACTCAGAGAAGTATACAACGAACTGCTTGATATGCTATCGCCTATAGTCAAGAACGCCAGTAAAACTGAAGGCGTTATACGAACCGAAACGAATGGGCGTATAGACTTCTGGTCATTAGAAAACGAACGAGCTGGGCGCTCCCGTAAATATAATCACGTTTTCATCGATGAAGCGGCTTTCGCAAAAGACAATACAATGTCTGATATCTGGGAACGTGCTATAAAACCAACACTATTAGACATGACTGGTAGTGCATGGGTATTCAGTACACCAGATGGCATTAATGAAGCTAATTGGTTCTATCGCATATGCACCGACAAAACTCTAGGCTTCACAGAATTCCACGCACCAAGCGCAACTAATCCCTATCTCCCAGATAGCGAACTGCTAAAACTCGAAGCTGAAAACCACCCGGCAGTGTACAGACAGGAATACCTGGCAGAGTTCGTAGACTGGAGCGGTGAATGTTTTTTCAATCTTGAAAACCTGCTAGTTGATGGCAATGGCTACGTATTCGATAATATCCCAGTATATACAGTATTCGCAGTTATTGATTCAGCAGTAAAATCTGGTAGTCAACACGATGGAACGGCTGTAATTTATTGTGCTATCAATAAGCATTATGGAACGCCTTTATTAATACTAGATTATGACATTATCCAAATAGATGGCGCATTGTTAGAAACATGGTTGACGACTGTTTACGAAAACCTTGAAGCCCTATCAGTACAATATAAAGCCCGTATGGGTTCAGCCGGTGTATTTATTGAAGACAAAGCTTCTGGTATGATTTTACTGCAACAAGCCCTTAGGCGTGGCTGGAACGCAACGGCTATTGATTCAAAACTAACAAGCGTGGGTAAAGATGAAAGGGCGTTATCAGTATCCGGTTATGTATATCGGGGAATGGTAAAATTAACAGAACAAGCCTATAACCGACAAATTACCTTTAAAGGCGTATCACGCAATCATTTATTATCTCAAGTGCTATCATTCCGCCCAGGTGATAAAGATGCCTATAAAAGGGCGGATGATGCGCTTGACGTTTTTTGTTATGCAATTGCCATCGCTTTGGGTAATGATGTCGGATTTTAAAATAATATGATATATTACATTAACAAAGCCCTATCATCAGGATAAGAAAGAATGTCAAGTATTGAAATAGGCGGCACTGCATTAGATAGCCCATTACAGCAATTATTGATGGCGGATTATATCCAGCCAGGTTCTGAACCAAGTTATCAATTATGTAAAACAATATATACTTATCACCCAATGGGTAAAAAGCTAATTGATGCGCCCATATCATTGGCGTTATCTAAAGCCCGTGAAATATCCGTTCCAGATAGCCCTGAAGATTTAGTAACTGAATCATTTGAACGTCAATGGCATTTGATGAAGTGCGATAAGTATATTGAAAATGTTTCTAGGCTTGCCGCTATCTATGGGATTGCAACATTGGCGTATGATGTTGTAGGGATTAACCCTGATACTGATTTACCCTATAAGCGATCAGATATTATTCCACCAGATCGCTTACATGAATTGGAAATAATATTTCATACGTTTGATCCAATGAACACTGCTGGATCATTAGTGCTAGATCAAAATCCTGCATCAAAAACCTTTCAAACACCTGTATCTGTATCTGTAGCTGGTGAAGCCTATCACCCATCACGCTGTTTGGTGGTGATGAATGAAGATCCTATATACATTCAATTTACAGCATCTGCATTTGGTTTTGTTGGTAGAAGTAAATATCAACGTGCATTGTTTCCGCTAAAGTCATTTATCAGATCAATGATTACCGATGATTTGGTGCAGGATAAAGCTGGATTATTGGTAGCCAAGATGAAACAAGCTGGCTCTATTGTTGATAACATAATGAGCAAAGCATCAAATGTTAAACGCCAAATATTAAAAGATGCAAGAACTGGCAACGTGTTCAGCATGGGTTTAGAAGAGTCTGTAGAATCTTTGAATATGAAGAATATTGAAGGTGCAGTATCAATCACCCGTAAAAACATTATCACCAACATTGCCACAGCCGCAGAAACGCCAGCGCAGTTATTGACGCAAGATAGTTTTGCTGAAGGGTTTGGTGAAGGCACAGAAGATGCCAAAGCGATTGCAAACTTTATTGACCGTGTACGCATGGACATGGAAGATTCGTTTGAGTTCATGACCAAGATTGTACAACGCAAAGCATGGACACCAGACTTTTACGCAACATTGCAACAACAAATGCCAGCCGAATATGGTGCTATAGACTATACAACTGCGTTTTATAAGTGGGCAAATAGTTTTACAGCAGAATTCCCTGATTTAGTAGAAGAGCGCAAAGAAACTATATTAAATTCTGAAAAAGTAAAATTAGACGGCATACAAGGCATAGTTGATAAATTAGTAGAACATCTTGACCCACAGAATAAAGCCATATTGCTTGAATGGGCGGCTGAAAATGTTAATGAATTAAAATTGACATTCCCCAATAAATTAAATCTTGATATGGAATTATTAATGGCGTATGACCCACAGCCAATAATGCCATTTGGTCAAGAGCAAGTATTTGGTCAAGAGCAAACTGAACAACCTGCGCCTTTTGGTAATAATGAAGTTTAAAGAAGTATTGACCAAAGCAGTTATTGACATTGCCATTCATGGCTTTGATAGCCAATCTCGCATTGACAGGTGGATGAAGGCTCTACGCAATGCGCTTGTTCAAGAAATGCAACCAGAGCATGTTATTAAGCAAAAACTTGATGATGCTATGGGTGACATATTTAAACGCCTAGTAACAAGCCCTAATGCTATTACCAAGCATAAAGGGGTGTCTAAATTTACCATTGATAAAGTTAAGCCAGAACTGCGTGGCGAATTGACAAGGCGTATTGCGACATCTGCTAATTTGATTACGTTAAATCGTGAGCAAATGATAGATCGCACTATGCAAAGGTTTCAAGGTTGGTCAACGTCAATTCCTAATGGCGGTTCAGATATTGTTGCCAAAAGAGAAGTTAAGGCATCTATAGCAAAACCACTAGCATCATTGCCTTTTGAAGAAAGAAGGGTGATGATAGATCAAGGGCATAAATTAACTGCTAACATTAATGCGGTTGTAGCTGAAGGTGGTGGAGCAATTGCGGCTATATGGCATTCACGTTATAGACAAGCAAATTATAACTACCGTGTAGATCACAAAGAACGTGATGATAAGATATATGCTATTCGTGGTAATTGGGCGATAGAAGATGGATTGATGAAAGTAGGCGTTGCAGGATATACTGACCAAATAACAATGCCAGCCGAGGAAGTCTATTGTCGGTGTTCTTATGAATATATCTATAGCTTAAGAAAGTTACCACCAGAAATGTTGACGAAAAAAGGATTGGAGTTGATATGAATGAACTAGATATAGCAAAAGCTATAATCAATGGCGACATGGAATCGCCACAAGTCTATGGGAATATGTCCCTTTATGCTTTACGCATTACAGGCACTGGTGTTGCTTTTCGTGATGAAAAATGCGATAGCGATGACAATGTTATCCAAAAACCTGAATACGTTTACCGTAATCCAGATAATTACCTCAACCAAGATTTCTTAGACCGATGTGCAGGGTTGCCTGTAATTTGGTTTCATCCAGAAAAACAAGTATTAGACCCTGACGAATTTGCTAAACGTGTAATTGGTTCAATTATGCAAGCGTATATTATTGACCAAGAAGTTTGGGGTATTGCAAGAATTTATGATGAAAACGCCATTAAAGAGATGGAGAGCAAACAGCTTTCAACCTCACCAGGCGTGATACTAGCGAAAGCTGTATTGACAACATTAAAAGACAATGATAGTGTGATGAGTGAAATGCAACGCAATAATATTGCAGAGGATGATGCTTATCCATTGTTAATTGAAGGTGAACCGGCTTTACTTGACCATCTTGCAATTTGTTTGCAGGGCGTTTGGGATAAAAGTGGCGAACCGTTAGGCGTTTCCACACAACAACCAGTAAGGATTGATTCAATGAGCGACATCGCAGAAGCAGTACCGGCTTCACCTGAACCCAGTTTGGGTGATTTATTTAAACTCGTGCAAGGACTAGCCGCTGATGTTGCTACTCTGAAACAAGCTGAAGCAAAAGCGGCTGAAGGTCACGAAGAAGGGGTTTCAGTACTTGGCGACCCAGAACTAGGTGGCGAACCTATTGTTCCAGTTGCTGATGCTGAAGAAGATATGGCTCGTAACAAAGCACAAGCTGATGATATGTGCGATGACGATGCAAAAACTCGTTTTGATGACGATGGTGATTATGATAATGAAAGTGATAACAAAAAAGAAGTGGAGGCTAAAGTGGTAGCTGATTCTATTATGAAAGAAAATGCAGCAATGAAAGCTAAGATTGCGGCTATTGAAGCTCGTATGCCAGCTATCTTGTCTGATGCTGATCTTAATGAGCTATCTGCGGCACAAGCTAAAGCTGATTCTGTTGCTCACGCATTTGGCGACAAAGCACCTGCTCCTATGATGGGTGAAAAGCCTTTATCATATCGCAGACGTGTAGCTGATATGTTCAAAAAATACAGTGCTGATTGGAAAGATATGGACTTGTCTGTATTGGGAAGCTCACTCGGTATAGCTGAACGTGCTATCTATGCTGACGCTATGTCTGCTGCTAATATGCCAGCATCTTATGGTGAAGGCGTATTGCGTGAAAGCACTACTCGTATGCGTGGGGGTACAGAAATTACTACTTTTACTGGCGACTCTAACGCATGGATGGGTCAATTTAAACTGCCTGGTTCTAAACTGGTCGGCATCAACACTAAAGGATAATAGACATGTCATTAAGTATTAACCCTATGCAAACTACCAATGCACTTGGTGGATTTAGTATTTCTTCAACTGGTTATGTTCAGGGTGAAGCTATTGATGAACCTGCGGTTCGTTATCAATTAGCTGGTGGCGTTATTGCTACTTCTGAAACTTTACCAATGTGGGGTGCAGTTGCACTTTATGAAAACCTACCATCAAACCCTGATTACACATTAGGAAACACTGTTGGTAGAGCATTAACTAACGCTGCGGTTGCTGGCTTTTCAGTATTCAATCAAGCACATGCTTGGATCAATACTCCACAATCTCCAGTACCAACTGGTCAAGCTGGTCAAACTGCAAATTTCTACCGTTTTGGTTCTGATGCTAAAATTCCAGTAGCTATTGATTCAGCATTTGCTGCAACTTTGGAAGCTGGCGCAACTAACGTACAAGTTAGCTGGGACTTTACTAACCAAAAATTGATTGCATACAGCGCAGGTATCGGTGCTTTACCATGTAAAATTATTGGTTTAAACATTGGTAACAGCAAAACTGTTTCTTACAGTGGTGGTAACGCTACTTGGAACAATTCTGGCTCTGTAGCCCTAATTCAAATCTAAAGGAATCTCAAAATGGCTGGAAATATTACTCCAAGTTGGATTCAGGTCAATCCTTCACTGGTACTACCTGAGTTACTTCTTCAATATCAACAAGCGTCAGGTGCTTTTGGCATGTTGCCAGAGGGTACGCCTATGGTACGTTTATCTGAAGGCGATCTTCAAGTTTACATCAAGAAAGTTGATGTAAGAACTAAAGTTGCCGCTGGTACTAATGCTTACAATGTATTGCCTGGTGTTGCTATAGCAGCACAACAAATCAATACACCAACTTATCTTATCCGTACTCAAGCTGATTATGACCATCATGATCTAGCAGCGGCTGGCAACTGGGGTATTTCACTTCCAGAAGCGCAAAGATTAGGTATGCGTCAAGGTATTTTCCAACAAATGCGTAATGCTTTATTGTACGGTTTTAACCCTGCAAATGGTGAAGGTATTTTAAACGCTGCTGGTGCTACTGCTGTCAACCTACCTGCTGACTCTAATGGCAACACTACTATCGTAACTTACGATAATGGTCAATTAGGTCAATTCTTGTTAGGTCAAATCGGTGCATTGAAAACTCGCATGATGCAAGTTGGTATGCCAGGTAAGATCACAATCACTACTCCACAACGTATTCAAGTTGCATTGACTTATACTGGTATCGTTCAGTTGACTCAATTCCAACGTGAAGGTGCTGGTACTGCAACTATCGCTGAAATGGTAGAAAAAGTAGCAAGCCTACATGGTGATGATGTTGAGTGGTTGTTGGATGATACTTTGATTGGTCAAGGTGCTGGTGGTACTGATGCTATCATTATCTCTGCTCCTACCATCAAAAAACCTGTCGGCACTCCTAACACCAACGAATTTGCTAAACTAGCCCCAGGCTTAGATGCAACTATGTTGATGTTGTCTGATATGGCAGCTCCAAAAGAAATCGTGTCACCATTGCCACAAGGCGGTACTAACATTATTTCTGAATTGCGTATTACTTCTGGTTGGGTATTGCGTCCAGAAGCCGTGACCGTTGTTAGTGCCACATATCAGTGATAATACTATCAACATAGTATTAATATGATACACTACCTCCTTATTTATTGAGGAGGTAGTTTCATGATTCATTATGTATATACACATGCAAAACCTGATACTGAGGATGAATTTGGTATTTTTTATGTAGGAAAAGGAATTGGACGCAGAGCAAGACGTTTTGCAGGGAGATCACCTTATCATAAAAACATGGTTGCCAAATATGGCAAAGAAAATATCATTGTTCGTATAGTAAAAGAATTTGAAAAAGAAGTTGACGCATTAGCTTATGAGATTGAGTTAATCAATAAACTTAAAGGAATGAATATTGAATTAGTTAATTTCACTGATGGTGGTGAAGGATGGGCTGGAGCATATCATTCTGAAGAAACAAAATTAATATTATCTGAAAAAAGCAAAGGTAATAAAAATTGTATAGGTAGAGTTTATACTGAGCAAATGCGTTTAAATATGAGCATTGCACAAAAAAATTCACCTAAAAAAGAAGCGGCAAATAAAAGCCAATCTGAAAAGAAAAAAGGTAAAAAACAAAGTGCTGAAACTATTGAAAAAAGAATTGCACCATTAAGAGGAATTAAAAAATCACCTGAGTTTTGTGCTAATCTTTCAGTAAAAATGAAAGGTCGTATTTTTACTGAAGAACAAAAAATAAACATGTCCAATGGGCAAAAAAATAGTGAAAAAGCAAAAGAAAATTTTAAAAAAGTAATTCAATCAAATATTGGAAGAAAAAGAAGTTCTGATTTTAAAGATAAATTAAGTATAAGGTTTAAAAATGTTCCTAAATCTGAAGAACATAAACGAAAAATAAGTGAAGCCCATACAGGTAAAAAAAGATCTTTTGAAACTAGACAAAAAATGGTAGAAGCTCACGCTAGGCGAAAAGAAAAGATAATACAAGATTCTCTTAATGTTGTATTATCTAATCAGGAAGATATATAGATAAGGATGTTTTGGGCGACCCTCCTTAAAAAAGAGGGTCAATCTTCTAATTAAAATAACCCCAAACATAAAAAAATGAAGTTATACGTTGCTAATACTAAAAAACAAAATGAGCATTTTCACTACCGTGTAATTGGCTCTAGCAAATTAATGAATCAGCATATTTCGGCTGGTCAACAAATTCAAATCTTTGGGGACATGCAACCTGAAGAAGTAAAAAGCATTATTGAACAACATGAGCAATACGGCTTTATTGAAGCATCAAGGATTAAAGGACAGCGTGATTTTGTAGGTTTATGCTACAGTGTAGATGCACCTGTTAAATTAGATTATATTAAATTGGCGTTTGATCTAAACGATAAGGTTTTAGATGAACGTGGTCAAGAAATAAGAAAAGCAGCGGCAATTGCGGCTGACCAATATATTGACCAACTAACACCTGGTGCTGTAAATAACACTCGATCATCAGTAATTGAAGAAGTTAGTCAAGACAAAGACCCTTCAATATCAGAAGGATTTGAAGTTTCACGTGGACGTAAGAGAAAATAAATGCCAACACTAGCAGGGTATCTTGATTATTTGCGTAATATTGTAGGTATAACTACTACTTATTTACCTAACAACAGCCCTGTTATTGCTAGTTCTTATGACATTGCTATTGAAATTGTAAATCTTCAATTGGCGGATATTAGTTCAAACATATATACATTATGTGTATATAACTTGGCGACAGATAATTTAATTAATTTTGCTCAGGATCAACCCGGTCAATGCTATTTTGTTGACCTACGGGCAAGTTTTAAGATAAATAGTTTTGTACCGGGTGTTATAACAGAATCTCATGATGAAAGCACAGGTCAATCTTTATTAAACCCAGAGTTTATGAAGAATCTGACTATGGCTAACCTTCAAATGCTCAAAACCCCATATGGGCGTAACTATATGGGATTAGCGCAATCCTACGGCACTTTGTGGGGTTCTACATGAAATTGCATTTGGGAATTGAGGAATTTCCTTATGGCGATAAAGGATCAATATCTACAGGAGATGTTGCTGAAATACTAGAAGGTAAATACGGTATTATGGAGCATTTTTACTATAATCATGAACAAGAAATATTGAATGATATTGCGGAAACATATTTAGGTATCACAAGCGGTACAGATAGCCGTAGTTTAGATAGCGATATAGCAATAGATTCAATTAATGAAAGATTTAGACGTTTTCTTGCTGATAAAGAGATGGATGGTCAAATAGATGGAGTTCCAACTAAAGCGTCATTACTGGGAAAAAGTATTCGTTTTAAAAGAAAAAAAGGTCCGGTACGTCCAAGTTTTATTGATTCTGGATTATATGAAGTAAATTTTAGAGCTTGGACAAATTCATGAGCATATTAGAGCAAGCAGGAACGCAAGGCTCACAAATGAGTGCGTCATTGTTATCTGGTTTAAATACTTTATCAGAAAACCAAGTAATAACTTTTAACCTGTACAAACAATTAATTTTACCGCTTGATGGGTTTGTATTTTGGGTTCGTGCTGATTTATTGGCAGATGTGCCACCAAGTCCTATAACTATACAAGTTGAAGGATCGTTACATTACAATTCTAATCAATCTCAGAATGAAGATGAAACTATAGCTGTTCAAAAAGTTATATTTACTACAAATCAGGAAGTTGAATCATTTAATTATGTAGAATCAACCTCCATGTATTTGGGGTGTTTTGAAAACTTAGAATTTAGTTTTACCGCTCGTACGATGTATTATAAACAGTCTGGACTGTATCATTATTATGGTGATGCAGTATTTCCAGCTATGCGCTCACAAATCATTAATGATATAGCACAATTATCTGATACGTCCCAAGTTGTTTCTAACAGCTTACCTATTTGGTTGGCGCAAGATGCCCTAATGCCCATATATCCAGCATATCTTGTCCCAACCAACCTAACACCACCGTATGCGGTTATAAATATTCTTAGTAATTCACAAAAAGCATTACAATCATTTCCTTATCTTGACAGCACTTCAAATCATTCGCAGTTGATTCAAGAAACTGTTAAGATAGTTATATATGGATTGCGAAATAACGTGGCTTTGGATTTTCAAGACTATATTTTATCAAATAGTCTGAATGATGAATTTGGTATTATGAATATGCCAATTATTAAGGATGAAGTGAGAACGCAATCTGAATTAAATGTTAGAGGCATGAAAAAATCAATTGAGTTTGAAATAAGCTATTATCAATCTGTTGCACAGGATATAGCACGTCAATTGATATTATCATCAATTCCAACCTATACTTTTATTTAATTAACACAAGGACAAGGCAATGCCACAATCTCCATATTATGTATCAAAAAATCAATCTAACGCATTAGCACCATTAGTATTAGATAACAATGGTAAATCGGTATTAGCTACTGGAAGTCTTAGTTCTTCTTTGAACGTAACTGCATTAACTTTGATTAAAGTTGGCGCTGGCAGAGTAGCTAAAGTTGTTGTAGTAACTGCTGGTTCAGCACCAGGTAAAATAAGCGATGTCGCTACTACTGGCGGTGTTGCTGCTGCTAACTTAATATTCAACATTCCAAACACTGTTGGTATCTATGAACTTGATTTCCCAATTGCATTGGGCTTAGTTGTAACGCCTGGTACTGGTCAAGTTGTTTCAATCTCTTACATCTAAGGATTAGATAATGAGCAATATAGTAAATGTAAATGTAAGCGTACAGGCGGCATCTGCTCCTAGTACCTTACAAGCAACAGGGGCGATAGTAACGCAAGGTGGAACTACAACTTCATCTGGTACTTATACTCTATTAACTAGCGCATCATCATTAACAGCAATATTAGCTGCACCTAAAGCCATTACTACAATGACTTGGACATTGGGTGTTGTCACTGCTACGGTTACAGGTGGTCATGGTTATCCAGTTAGTGCTAACCCCATATCAGCTACTATTGCTGGTGTTACGCCAACTGGTTATAACGGTACTTATTCTATAACTGTTACAAGTGCCACTCAATTTACTTACGCATTGGCTACAAACCCTGGTTCTTCAACAACACAAGGTACAGTAACTAATTATAATGCTGGTTTATTGACTAATTCAGTAGCTACATTTTTTGCACAAGGTACTGCTGGCAGTGTATATGTGTTGGAGTTAGGTTCTGGAACGGCTGCGGCTGGTGTAACAGCGCTACAAGCATGGATTACAGCAAATGCTGGCATATTCTACGCTTATTTGTTACCTGTATTATGGGACGCTGAAGCAACTACACTTGCTTTTGTAAATCAATATACAAGCGTATCAACAGCGGTTTATTTCTTCTTACCAGTTACTGCAACATCATGGGCAACTTATACTGGCGTTAAATCAGTTGTTATGGTGTCTAGTGCGCCAACATCAGCTTTAACTGAAGTACCATCTGCCGCACCATTTCATTTGATGATTGGATATGCTCCAAGTGCAACTAATTTAGTTACACAAGCGGCTTATTCTTACATGTATGGTTTGACAGCATGGAATGTTAATAGCACTTCTATTCCAACAATGGAAACTGCTAAAGTAAATTACATGGCTTCAGGTGCTGAAGGTGGCTTATCAAATGTTATCCTGAAAAAAGGTGTAATGGCTGATGGATCATCTATTCAACATAACTATTCAGTTGATTGGGTATACATCAACGGTAAAATGGCATTAGCCGCAGCAATCATTAATGGGTCTAATAGTGCTGTTAATCCGTTGTACTATAACCAAAATGGTATTAACAGGTTACAAGCATCATTACAAGCCATTATTAACAATGGCGTATCTTTTGGTATGCTTGGTGGTACACCAGTTGTTAATGCTACATCTTATGTTGATTATACAACTGCTAATCCAACTGATTATGCAAATGGTATTTATAATGGATTATCAGTAACTATCAGCACCCAACAAGGGTTCTTGACGATTACATTTAATCTTGTAATCTCTAACCTTGCACCATAGGACATATAAATCATGGCAAGTAATCCTTTAATAGCTCAGGGTACGCTTAACAGATTACGGGGAAGTGTTGTTGTTACCAACATACCTAACCTAACTGTTACTGCTCCTTATCTTGGAAAAGCAGGTATATCTTTAGCCCTACAAGGTGTAGCAACTACTTATATTGATACAATGACAGGCTCAGTTACTGCACCTGAACCGTATCAATTGGTGACTGTTGTTATCAGCACTTTAAAAACAAACGGTATTGCGGCTTTGTGGAAAACACAAATGGAAAATACTACTTTGTTGGGTGATATTGTTGTATCTTCTGATACTTTAGCTTTTCCATCTTACAAGCTGGTCAATTGTGCAATAGAATCCGTTGCTGATATGGCTTTCAATGGTACAACGGCTGAAGTTGCAATTACTGTAAAAGGTATTTACAACATCAACAATGATCTTTGGAATCTTGTATAAATATGAAAATCAATAAGGCAATGAACATCGTTGTCCCTGTTGATATTGATGGTGTGGAGTGTTTCGTTCACTCTACACCTATCAGTTTTGAAGTTTTTGAAAAGTATTTTTTGGTTATATCAAAAACTTTTTCTGAAATATATTCGCAAGGTCTTAGTCATGTAGCTGCGCCTAGAGTGGCGAGCTTGTTATTAAAAAAATGTGCTAGGGACTTAGGCGAATTAGAAAATGTTGAAAAAGGTCTAATTAACGAAATTAGAAGATTAACAAACATCGTAATGCCATCAGATAAAGGATGGGAAACTATCCCTTATTATGATGCTTTACAAAAGAATTTATTAAACGCACAAGATGCTGGGGAAATAGACGGTATCATCACTTATTTTATTGTAGCCTCGGCAATGCACAAGAAAGACAATTTGACCGGGGTCTTAGCACTACTATCAATGTGGGGTGCGTCAATAGAATACTTGAACGCTTCGGAGTATTGTCTTTCCTTGCCGATGTCGACAGGTCAAGAGAGTTCTGGCGTGATGGGCAACATCTCGTTAGTGCCGTCCTAGATTGGCTTTCCGATTCAGGTTTTACAGAATATTTTGAAGAATACGATATAAAATACAGTTCTGCCCAAGAATTTAGGCAGAGGCATATCATCAATCAATTAAAATCAAGTAGGTTTTATTAATGGCGTTAAAGAGCATTGTAGAAATTGATATTGATGATACCAAATTCAAAGAATGGTTGGCGACTGCTCATAAGCTAACCATTGGCATCAATGCGCCTACAGGTGCTACAACTTCTGCACCTTCATCTTCTTCAGCTACCACTTCTGCAACTACCACTTCCGATATTAAATTTAATGCTGAAAAAGAAAAACAGCATAAAAAAGATAAAAAGGAATGGTCAGAAACAGATACTTATAGAAAACAAGAAAGCCGAGCTCGTAAAGATAATTTAGAAGGTTTAAAAAACTTCACATCTTCTGTTGGATCATTCAGCGCATCATTAGCAAAATGGACAGCAGGTATTAGCACAGGTGTTGTTGTCGGTGCTGGGTTTGGCTATATGCGTGGTGCTAGAGAAACGCAAGATGAATTTAGAAGATCAAAAGAGTTAGGCGTTAATGTAGGGCAAATGAAAGCTCTACAAGATACCTTAGAACCATTAATGGATGTAAATACAACTTTAGCTAATTTTGCTGAAGCGGCTACTAGCACTCTAAAAAATGTATCATTAAATCTTTTGTCACAAGAAGAACGCTTAGGCAAAACACCTGCTGAAATGATGCTTGCTATGATCCCCAAGCTAAAAGCAGAATTAACCAAAGTAGGCGCAAATGATATTTCTTTGCAACAATACATGGAAGCAAATAAAATTACTGATTTATTTAGCATGGACGCTATTAAATCATTAAAAAATAATTCAAATGAATTTATCAGTAGTTTATTAGAATTAGCGCATACTAATGTTAAAGCATTAACGCTTACTGACAAACAACAACAAGATTATGCTAAGTTAAATACTGCATTTACAGTAGAAATTGATAAATTTACCCAAGATTTAAAAAGATTAACCGCTGATCTTGCTCCTGAAATTACCACTTTAATAAAACAATTTTCAACATTTGCAAGCGATGTAATGCACACTGGTACTTTTAAAGATTCTATTGTTAAATTGGGTGATGGAATTAAAGGTGTAGCTGATTACCTTGCAACAGGAAAATTACTTCAATCTCTTAAAGATTTTGAAGCTGGCGTAAGAGGCATTACTAACTTTTTTGGTTTGACAACAAAATCTGAAACTATGGCAGGGGGTAATGGAGGCTCTGGAGCTTCTAGAAATATTAGAAATAACAACCCTGGCAATTTAAAATTTAATGAATACACTAAAGGTTTAGGTGCTACAGGACAAGATGAAGATGGATTTGCTATTTTCTCTTCAATGGAAGCTGGTGCAAATGCACAAAGAACGCTTTTAGAGAATAAATATAAAAAAGGTCTTGATACCATTCACAAACTTTATTATGGTTCTGGATCAACAAAAGGTTGGTTAGGTAGTGGAGCTGATTTAAAAGATGCACCTTCTGCTATTGCTAATGTCATAAAAATGACAGGCATTAAAGAAAATCAACAAATTACGCCAGATCAGTTAGAAGCTATTAGACAAGCTATGGCTAGAAATGAAGGCAATATAGGCGGACAATCTAATACCTTAAGTTCATTTACTAAAAATGACGAAAGTAACAAATTAAATGAAATTAATAAAGTAAATGAATTTACTAAAAATAATGAATTTACTAAGGTAAATGAACTTAATAAAAATAATGAATTTACTAGAGTAAATGAACTTAATAAAAATAATGAAATTAATAAATTAAATGAATTTACTAAAAGTGGTGAACCCAATGCCGCCATTACGCTTACAGAAGGCATGGTAGATATATCTTCTGCATTTATAAGTAGTATTCTTCATGGAATAAGTGATCTTACAGGTAAATATGTATCACATAAAATTGATACTGCACAAACCAATGTTGGCAAGTTAAAAGATATACTTACTCAACCTATTATTAATCTTAATATAACATCAAATATACCAGCTAATTATAATGCGACAGGTGCAACGGTTGCATCACAGGTCAGAGGGCAATAAATGAGTACAGCGTTAAGGACAGCATTTAGACTTGGCTACGAAATTTCACCTATTATTTTAACCAATGGTATTGCAAAATTAATTGGTGGCTATTTACCCATTGTAGCTTTAACTGAAGCACCTAGTTTAGTTTCAGGACTGTTGCAAGGTAACGGTTTAAGCGCACTAACTAATGTTGACCAATATTTTGCCCATTGGATGCCTCTAGCAGGCTCTACATTGATTAAAAATGAAATAGGAAGCTATCCGTTTGCCAATCAAATTATTGCGGCTAATGCGATCATTAAACAGCCTAATAACATATCTATGTTAATGGTGTGTCCTGCACAAAGAACAGGTGGGTATGCTACTAAATTGGCAACAATATCTGCATTAAAGAAAACATTAGATTATCATCATCAAAGCGGTGGCACATATACAGTTGTTACACCATCTTATATTTATACGGGTTGCATATTAACTGCAATGACTGATGCAACAGGTGGTGAATCTAATCAAGTGCAAACGGCATGGCGATTTGATTTTGTGCAACCCTTAATAACACTTGAAGATGCAGGATCATTTAGTTCTTTTATGCAATCTTTAGAAGGTGGACTACCTATTGTTGGCAACCCAACATGGTCAGGATTGCTTGGAGCAATAATTTAATGGCGACTATTTCTTATTTTACTTTTAATCCAACTGCGCTATCTAATTTTAGCTTTCAACCTATTTTAGATGGTCAAACTTACACAGTGCTTGTTAATTGGAATGTTTACGGTCAACGCTATTATATTAATATTAGTGATTTGTACGGCACATTAGTTGTATGTTTACCTTTAATTGGCTCACCAGATAATCAAAATATATCAATGACCGGTGGTTATTTTACAAGTAAATTGATTTATAGAAATAGCTCTGGAAATTTTGAGGTGATAAGTTGAGATACTACAGTATTCAGCTTTTTAATTCTCAAGGCTTACAGTATAAAAGCTACAATAGTCAGGATAGACTTGGCAATCCAATTATGTCTGCCCTAAATGTAGAGTTTGATCTACAGGTTGTCAGTTATACTATTGCTACAAATGCCTCTTATGTCAGAGTTTGGGGTATTCCTATTGAAGATATATCACAGGCTTCACAATTAACTGGAAATAGTGTTTTAGTATGGGCAGGTTTTCAAAAAGGACTACCCTTAGCAAATCCCAATCAAGCTGGATTAATAGCAAGTGGCAGAGTTGTCCGATCATTTGCTAATTGGATTGGTACTGCCATGACTCTTGATATGATTATTCAGTCAGATACAGGCACTAAATATAATCCATCTAACATTGTTATTGAATGGAAAAAAGGTCAGACTTTAACACAAGCATTAACTCAAACATTAAATAGAGCGTACCCTGGTCTTTATATAGACATCAATATTAGTTCTAAATTAGTATTAGGCAGTGATGTTACTCATTTTTGTGCAACATTAAATCAGTTATCTCAGTATGTTAATGCTATTAGTTATGACATTTTAGGTAATTCTTACAATGGAATAAGTATAAGTAGAGTTTTAAACTCCATAATTATTTGGGACGATACAAGTAGCACAGGTAAATCAACAGTAAATCTTAAATTTACTGATCTTATGGGTCAACCCACATGGATTGATGCGGAAACCATACAAATAACTTGCCCTATGCGAGCAGATATAGCCTTGAATAGTTATGTTACTTTGCCAAAAACGCCAATCATAACAATACCAGGTTCTATTAATGCCACAACAACAGGTGGGATTATGCAATCAAGTGTATTTCAAGGTCAAAATCTACGGGTAATAATGGTACGGCATACAGGTAATTTTAGAAGCCCTGATGCTCACGCATGGATAACAGTTATAAATGCCTGTTTGACTAGCCTAGAAAATGTATGGACACCATTACCTACGGTATTACCTACAAGTTCGGTTGTTACTACTCCATTGTTACCATCAATACCTATCGTTACTGAAATATTATGAGTGATAATACTTACAAAACACCGCTCAATAATTCGTTAAACATCTTTGCTGATGGCAAGATAGATGCGGCTAACGCAATGAATGGTAAATCATTACCTTGTTCTGTTGTATCAGTTCAAGGTGCAATGATTACCGTTAAATTTGAATTAAAAACTGACACAACATATACATTGCCACAGGTAACAGTACCTTTAGCTGGTGCGGAATATATCCGTTACCCTATTAAAGAAGGGGATAAAGGTTTTGTAACAAGTGCATCTGCTAGTTTGTCAGCAATGAGTGGGCAAGGTGATAACGCTTCATCACTTGTGTTACAAGGAAATTTATCAGCATTAGTGTTTATCCCGTTTGGTAATGTTGATTGGAGTCAAGTAGATATAAATGCAGTTACTGTTTATGCACCAAATGGTGTAGTATTAAGGGATACTGATTCAAATTCTGCTATTACATTAACGCCTGAAAATATAACAGGACATGCTGAAACATTAATTTCATTAACGGCTGGGACTAGCCATTTTAGCATGAATTCTATAGGCGAAATTTCATTAACGGCTGGGACTAGCCATTTTAGCATGAATTCTATAGGCGAAATTTCATTAACAAACGGCATTGCTACCATTACAGTGAATAGTACAGGTAGTGTCAATATGACATGCCCTCTAATGACAATAACCTCTAATGTTTTAATAACTGGAACTTTAACGGTAATTTAATATGAAAGTAGCAATTAGCAATTCTTTATCTGAAAGATTTACAACATCCACACATGGTGGGATTATGATTTCAGCATCAGGTTCATTTATACAAACAACAGATGGATCAGTTTGTATAGAAACAGATATGCACGCTTGCCCTGTGGCGGGGCATGGAGTGACTGATTTATATCCTGAAACATGTAGTTCGAAAGTTAAAACAAATGGATATAGAGTTGCTTTAGCAGGAAATCCAGATACAGGCTCAGTAACTAAATGTGGAGCAGTTTTATTAGAGGATATATCCGCTTCTGGATTAGAGTTCTTATGAGAACTTGGGGAAGAGTAGCTGGCTCAACAACTTGGCAAGAAATAACTACTGATAACAATGGTTTAAATGATGCAGTTATGGTCACTACATTATGCCAGTGCTTAAAACTTAATATTAATGAATCTCCATTTTGGGCAAATTATGGAATCAACGCACAGCAATCAGTGGTGACTAGCGTATTCCCTGATTTCTATGTAAATCAAACACAAGCACAGTTTTCAGGGTATTTTGCTAGTTTAGTTATTTCAAAAGATACAACCCCTATTCCTGTTTACAATGTAGCCATTACGCTTCATAATGGAGCTAAAATAAATACACAGGTTGCTCAATAATGTCAATACCTACAGTTGTTACAAAAGCAGGGTTACAGCCACAAGCACCCTCTGCTTTATTAGCTCAATTACTTGCTTTAGTAGCTTCAACAACACCGGGCTATACTGCTCAATTGCCTGGTTCATTAATTGAAGATATAAGTTCTACCGATGTTGGAGCAGTTAGCATTATTGATGCGGCTAGAGTTGAGCTGGTTAATTCATTAACCCCATATGGTGCAAATGAATTTTTATTAAATCAGTTGGGTCAAATCTATGGTGTACAAGCTGATTCTGTCACCAATACAAGTGTAAATGTTATTTTTACAGGATCGGTTGGATTTATTATTCCTGAAGGGTTTGTAGTATCTGATGGTACATATCAATATGTAGTGCAATCAGGTGGAATAGTAGGGTCTGGTGGTGTAACTGTTGAGCTATATTGTTTAGCAACGGTAACAGGCTCATGGGCAGTACCTATTAATACTGTTAATCAATTAATTACTTCAGTACCCACCTACATTACATTATCCGTTAATAATCTTATTGCCGGCACACCAAGTTCAGGTGTACAAACAACTGATGACTACAGAGCGCAAGTTATTAATGCAGGGCTTGTTGCAGCTCAAGGTATGCCAACCTATGTCAAAACATTATTGAATAATGTGGCTGGTGTTCAATCTCGATTAGTTTCTATTCAACAGCAAACTGTTGCAAATGGTGGTGGCTGGAAAATATTAGTAGCTGGTGGTGATTTATACGCACAAGCCTATGCAATTTATCAAGGGTTGTTTGATGTATCGCTATTGGTTGGTTCGGTACTTAATGTTACAGGTATTACCAAAGCAGCGGCTGGTGTAGTAACAACTAATTTGAATCATGGATACACTACAGGGCAAGTTGTTTATATCAACGGTATAGTAGGCATGACGGCTTTAAATGGCATACCTTTGACCATTACTGTTATTAGTTTAAAAACATTTAGTATTGGCGTTAATACAACGGCTTATCCTACTTATGTATCGGGTGGTATTTGTACGCCAAATTTAAGAAATAATAGTATTTCAATTATTGATTCTCCAGACACTTATACAGTTACTTATGTAACTCCACCACAGCAAATTGTAACTGTTGGTTTTGTATGGAATTCGGTAGCTACTAATGCTGTTACTAATAATGCAGTATCTCAGTTAGCTGCACCTGCATTGGTTGAATATATTAATAGCATTACAGTTGGACAACCTATTAATATATTCACCATGCAAACTGTATTTACAGCATCTATTGCAACATTAATTCCTATTAACTTAATAACTAGGATGGTTATTAACGTGTTTATTGATGGCATTTTGACTGCCCCTGATGCTGGTACTGGCGCAATATCCGGTGATATTGAAGGCTATTTCTATGCGGCTTCAAATGCCATTACTATTCAACAGGGATAAGTAATGCTAACTAAAATCCTGCCATCGTATTTATATACTCAGTATGCTGATGATGTAAACTTACAAAGTTTTGTAAGTGCTTACAATACAATGACGCAAGAATATTTAGATTGGTTTAATAATATCAATCTTCCTATTTATACTGTGCAATCAGGCACTATGCTAGATTGGGTGGCAACAGGATTATATGGCATACCTAGACCAACTATTGCTAATGGGTTTTTGGCATGGAGTGCGCCATTAAATTCATGGGCAATGAATACCATACCTTTAAACGGTATTGATGAAGCACCTGCTGGTACGCCACAATATATAACTGATGATTATTATAAACGTATTGTTACTTGGTTTTTTTACAAAGCTGATGGGCAAGTATTTACAATTAATTGGTTAAAACGCAGAATTGTACGTTTTTGTCTTGGTTTTGATGGTTCTTCTCCAGCCATATCTACAACTCCAAATGTAAGCGTTGTTTTTTCTGGAAGTCTTGTTACCATTACTATTAACACAAATATTTCAGTAACTACTTTAGTTTCCGCACAATATGGACGTATTCAATATGGCGTTACGCATTATGGAGAAACTGAAGTTACTTCAGTAAATGTTATCACAAGACCTTCTGCTATAATGTTAAAAAATGCTATTGATAGCGGTATTTTGCCGTTACCTTTTCAATTCACTTATCAGGTAAATGTAATATGATCGGTTTAGAATTAACTTCTAATTTTGCCAAAACGGTATTAGCTTCTCCAATAAATGCAAGTGCTACAACTATTACTTTGTTTCCTGGTGCTGGAGCATTATTTCCTAATCCATCTGGGGGTAATTATTTTAGAATATTAATTACTGATATTGCTACATCTAATTACAATGAAATTGTATTATGTACAGCTAGAAGCGGTGACGTATTAACAGTAACTAGAAATGCAGAAGGGACTTTAGCTAGATCGTGGTTGGCTGGGGATATTATTGAAAACGTACTTACGGCAGGGGCATTTTCAGAATTAAGATCACAAGGTTTAAATAGTGATACTGCTATTGGAGCATTATCATTAGATTCAGTTACAACTGGTGCTAATAACTCAGCAGTTGGTACTTCTTCATTACAAAGTATTACAACTGGTTCTGGTAATTCAGCTTTAGGGTATCAATCTGCTAGATACCTTTCCAATGGTTCTACTGCTTTGACTATTGCGACCAATTCAACTTATATTGGAAGCAATACAAAAGCATCTGCTAATAATGTAACCAATGAAACAGTGATTGGTTATAACGCAATTGGTTCTGGAAGTAATACAATTACAATAGGTGGAAGCGCAGTTACTGGAACAGTTATTCCTTATGGTACCTTAAGTATTGGTGGTAATCCTTCAGCGACAATTACTCTAGCCCTTCGAAAAAGTATTACTGGCGGAACTTCTGGGCAGGGTATACGCAATACTGGGACGACCCTATCCGATGTTACGATTGAAAGTATTGGCGTGCTTAATATACTTAGCACTCAGGCAGCTTCCTTTACTTTAACTGATTATGAACATTTTTATGCTTCTCAGGCAACTATAGGCGCAGGATCAGCTGTAACAAATCAAAGGGGTTTTTATGCGCCACTTAACTTAATTGGGGCAACCAACAACTACGGTTTCTATGGCAATATAGCCTCTGGTACAGGCCGGTATAACTTATATATGGCTGGCACTGCTGATAACTATTTGGCGGGTAGTCTGGGGATTGGTAGTGTTACTTCTGCTGGACAAATTTTTCAAATTAATAAAGATTTAACAGGTTCAACTGGATCAACGGGAATCGGAGTAACATCAAGCGTACAATCTGATGTTACTGCACAAGCTGCTTTCTTTTCAACTTATGCGGTAACACAAGCTGCAACATTTACCCTTACAGCATTGAAGCATTACAATGCCAATCAAGGGGCTTTTGGGTTAAATTCAGTTGTATCTGCACAATACGGTTATTATGTTGACTCCACCCTCACAGGAGCAACCAACGACTACGGCTTCTATGGAGCTATCCCTGCAGCTACAGGTCGCTATAACCTCTACATGGGGGGTACTGCTGATAACTATTTAGGTGGACGGTTGGGGATTGGTACAACGTCTTTATCTGGGAATATACTTAGCTTAGGTACAAGTTTAACTGGTACTACAGCATCTAATGCTGTGAAATATAACGGTCAAATAAATTCAGATGCTTCTATATATGCAATAATTTATAACTCAACGCCATCTATACAAGCCTCGGCAGCGTTAACAAATGTTTACCATTTTGATGCCAATCAAGGTACTAAAGGGGCAGGAGCGTCTATAACAGCACAATTTGGTTTTTCGGCAGAATCATCACTCACAGGCGCAACTAATAACTACGGTTTCTATGGCGCTATAGCCTCAGGTACAGGTCGTTATAATCTCTATATGGCTGGTACTGCTAATAACTATCTTGGTGGCTCTTTAATAACAGCAGGACTTAAAGCTACTTCAGCAGCAGCCCCTACTATAGCATCAGCAACAACTATTGCGCCTACCACTCAAATAACTTTTATATCGGGTACAACTGCAATAGCTACTATAACTGCACCAAGCCCAATATCACTGGGTGGAGGACAAATTACGCTCATTCCTACAGGTATTTTTACAACAACTACAGCAGGTAATATAGCACTTGCTAGTACAGCAGTTGTCGGTAAAGCCTTGATTATGACGTATGACGCTACCACAACTAAATGGTATCCATCTTATTAATTTTTTAATTACTAACTAAGAGAACACTATGAACACATATAACTACAAAGTATCTGATTTACAACGTGACAAAGACGGCATCATTATCGCCGCTTCTTTTACTATCACTGCTTCTGACGGTACTGATTCAAACACTCATAACTACAACACTGCTTTTGCTGCGCCAAAAAGTAAGACAACTGATTATTCTAAAGTAACTGAAGAACAGGTAATTGGTTGGATCAAAGCTATGTTCGACACTAAAGATGATGAGGGTGTTAGACAAAACTCACTAGAAGATCAAGCTGATGCTGAACTAGAAGCATTTAAAGAACGTAAAGCTGTTAAATCTGGCACTCCGTGGTCATAATAAGTTTATAAATTCAATCATTTTTAAAGATGCTATTATATAATAACTACATATGAAATTATATATTTGTAAATAACAAGGACGCATGTAAATGGCAATGCTAGAGATTTTTTCAAATAATGCAATAACAACAGTTGCAACGGGTGGCTTATCTATATCGGCAACTACGCTTAATTTAGCATCGGGTACAGGTGGTTTATTCCCTAACCCTGTTGTTGGCACTGAATTCTTTAGATTATCATTAACAGATGTTGCGACTAGAACTGCTCATGAAATAACTTATTGTACAGCTAGAAGTGGCGATGTGTGTACAATTGTAAGAGCGCAAGAAGGCACAACTGCTCAAGCATGGTTAATAAATGACATCGCTGGTCATTTTGTTACTGCTGGTACAATGACGGATTGTGTACAATTTGCAGGGGTACAAAACAATACTTATATTTCAGCTATTGATACAGGTACTGCTAATGTCTATAAAATAGCATTAAACCCTTCAATGCCAACTAGCCTTGAGTTTGCAGAAGTAATATTTAGAGTATTAAACACCAACACTGGCGCATCTACTTTACAAATTAATTCTGGTACTGTTTATACTTTATATGGTTTGAATGGTACTGCATTGCAAGGCGGTGAATTGGTCGCTGGCGGTGAGTGTAAAGCAATATTTAATGGTACAAATTATTATATTGAGTATTGTACTACAGGCGCATTACAAATTGTAGATGGCGCACAAACACAGCAAGCGTCTAGTTTTGGACAATTAACCACAGCTATTACTGGCGTAACCACAGCCATTCAACAAAACGCTTACATTTATGGCGCAGATACAGGTACAGCCAATACTTATAAACCAACTATTACTCCTGCGCCAACAATAACGGTTGGTTCTGAAATAATGTGGTCTGCGGCTAATGCAAACAGCGGAGCGTCTACTTTACAAATAAATGGAACAGGCACTATTTATAATTTATACGGATTTGCTGGTATTTCTTTACAGGGCGGTGAAATTGTTGCCAATGGTGAATGTAAAGCTGTTTATAATGGTACTCAATTTATATTAGAATACTGTACAGGTGGCGCATTACAAATTGTTGATGCAATTAATTCACAACAAGCCTCAAGTTTAAACCAAGTAACTTCTCTTATATCAATAAGTGTTCCACCTCTTTTATTAATGGCTCAAGGAATAATTTAATATGTCAGCATCAGCCCAATATGCAGCAACTCCCGTATTTGGAGCAGCACTACTAACAACAGCAGATACTTCATTGACTGCACCTACAACTGTTGGAACAGTTTTAACGGCTGGTTCGAATGGCACTCGTATTGATTATATTGATATTCAAGGTGTAGCAAACACAGTGGCAGGTATTGTTAATCTGTTTATTTATGACGGTACAACCTATCATTTATGGCAACAAATACCAATTGTCGCAGTAACATCAAGCACCACAGCAACGGCTTTTAACACTACAACATCAACTAATAATTCGCCAAATGTTATGCCAATGATTATTCCAACTGGCTATTCATTAAGAGCAACAACAACTATTGCTCAAACTGGTGTAAAGGTAATCGCTTATGGAGGTAACTTCTAATGAATAAAGGTACATACGGTTATCCTTTACCGCCTAATGGTTTTGTTCGTGTTGCTCCTTCAGAATGGAAGCAATACAAATTAATTACTACCACAACATCAACTGAAACCGTACCACAAAATGTGTTTCAAATAGGCGTAGCTGTTTTTGGTGGTGGTGGTAATGGTGGTAGCACAGTAGCTGGAGGAGGTGGTGGTGGATTCGCTTTTGGTATTGTTGATGTAATACCAGGTCAATTACTGCCAACAATTACTATTGGAGCAAGTGCTGGTACATCTTCATTTGGCACATTATTGTCTGCTACAGGTGGAACAAACGCTGTAACTATTACACCAGGTACTGGTGGTTCTGGTTCTGGATCATCGCTTCTTCGTGGTTTTATGACGGCTTCTGGTGGCGCTGGTGGTTCTGGCAATAATGGTGGTTCTGGTGCTGCTGGTTCTTTTTATGGAAATGGTGGGGCTGGTGGTTCTGGTGTTTCTGGTGCTTATCCTGGTGGTGGCGGTCTTGGTGGAGGAAATGGTGGCGGTGTTATGGCATCCGGTGCTTATGGTGGCGGTGGTGGCGTAGGTTTTGCAGGTGGTGACTCCAATTCTGCCGGAACTTATGGGGGTGGTGGTGGAACATCGTCAAAAGGTGCTCTTGGAACGTCTGGTGGAGCAGCAGGAGGAATGGGCATTGCTGGATTAGGTGGAACAGTCACAACACAGGCTACAAGTACAAATTTAATATCACCATTTTTACAGTTAATCACTAAATCATTAGGTGGTGGTGGTGGGGCTGGTATTACATCCACAAGTGCTGTGTTTTCCGCAGCACCTGGCGGTGGAGGTGGTGGTAACGGTGGTAATGGTGGTTTCGGTGGTGGTGGTGCTTATCCTGGTAATGGT
>Ga0208133_1000039_pt1 | contig 49225 bp, 45 predicted proteins | sample ColrivemetaGS535_FD_187595 | JGI IMG/M metagenome (GOLD analysis project Ga0208133, IMG submission 187595) | Estuarine microbial communities from the Columbia River estuary, USA - metaG S.535 (SPAdes) (version 2) | ecosystem: Environmental > Aquatic > Marine > Intertidal zone > Estuary | place... | reverse complement strand
TTAAAAATAATTTTGCTTTAAAAATAATTTTGCTTTAAAAATAATTTTGCTTTAAAAATAATTTTGCTTTAAAAATAATTTTGCTTTAAAAATAATTTTGCTTTAAAAATAATTTTGCTTTAAAAATAATTTTGCTTTAAAAATAATTTTGCTTTAAAAATAATTTTGCTTTAAAAATAATTTTGCTTTAAAAATAATTTTGCTTTAAAAATTATTTTGCTTTAAAAAATTATTTTGCTAAAATACATTAGACATAGATTGTGAAAAATTGATTTTATTTTTACTTAATACGATAGTGTATAGAAATGAAATCAAAAAGTATAAATCCAGAAAAATTTAAAGTTACTAATATAAATGATTTAGAAATTTTATATTCTGTATTAAGAGAAACTTATCCAAACAATGAAATTGAAATTTTGTTTAACTGGAATACAAAAGAATACAATGTTTATGTAAAAGATAAACCTTATAAACAAGATCCAGAAGTACCAATTGATTTAAATATACAAGTTGTATACGGTGATACTGACTCTGTGTTTCTTCGTTTCAAATATAACCGTGATGATTTTGAAATGAATAGACGTGATACTTTTAGATTGGCTACAAATTGCGGAGATAATTTAACAGAAAATATCTTTAACAGAAAACCAATTGAATTAGAATTTGAAAAAGTATTTCACCCATTTGTATTGTTAACAAAAAAGCGTTATATTGCAAACAAATATGAAAATCAAAAAAATCCATTCGAATTAAAATGTGTTGACGCAAAAGGTATAGCATTAACTAGACGTGACTATTGTCCTATGGTAAAAAAATGTTACAAACAAATTATTGATACTATATTAAATGACAAAACATCAACTGGTGAACAGATAAATAAGTCAGTAGATTCAATCAAACGTAGTACTGAATTATATCGAGGTTTTATAGATTCTATTTATAATTACAAAATTGAAATTGATGATCTTATTGTTTCTGCAATGTTAGCAAGTAGTTATAAAACACGACCAGTTCACGTTCAATTAGCAGAACGTTTAAAACTACGAAAAGAAGAAGTCCAAATAGGAGACAGAATACCGTATATTTATATTGAAAGTAATGATGCTAAAAAAGCAAAATCAGAACTTGGCGAAGATCCACAATATGCAATCAAACACAATTTGAAATTTAATAGAAGCTGTTATTTAGAACAATTAGCTAAACCAATTCTTGGATTTTATAAAATTGTATTAAAAGATCGTGAAGATTTGTTGGATGAAATTATTAATTATACAAATGCTACATTAGTAAAATGTGGCGGAAAAGCTCTCAAACCAAGTGACTTTAAAATTGAGGATTAATAAGAATCAGTTTAAAATTGACATTTTTACTTTAAAATTGACATTTTTACTTTAAAATTGACATTTTTACTTTAAAATTGACATTTTTACTTTAAAATTGACTTTATACGTACATCTCTTTTGTCATCTATATACCATTGATAAAACGATTTCAATTCGTGTTCTTCTCTAAATGGAAAATATTTATCACATATACGATGTGTAACAGACCCTTGTGGGAGAATGTTATTTTTTATATCATCAAGAACTTCGTTAGTTACTAATGTTGTAGACAATTCGCCAAAAATTCTTTTATTCTGAGAATTCATTCTATGAGTATATTTTACGTAATCTTTACCATTTCTCCAAAAATATACTTCTGCTAAAGCATATTCATTTACTGGTGTGTTAAGCATAATTGATAAAACATTTTTATCATTAGAATCTTCTGTTTTAATATAATGAAATGAGTTATCACCACAACATATAAATGTAATTAATTGTAAATGTGATTTTGTTCCTAATAAAAAATCTGTAATATATTCTTCGACATCCCATTGTAACCACTGATTATCATTGACAACTATTAATGGATTATCATTATTTATATATTTTTCAGCTAACAAGATTGAACAAGCATTTCCTTCTGTTTTTGATTCAGATTGTATAATTGTACAACCTGGATACATTGATTCTAATATTTTATCTATTTTGTGTAAACGACATAAATGTTCTCTTATAACAAAAATATAATTTGCATCAATTTGCAAGTTACCAACAACCCAAGATAATATTGGTTTTCCAAACGCAATTAATGATCTTTCCATTCCATAACTACTTCTTAAAAAACGAGTATTGTCTCCCATAATTGGCACAACTATATTAATAGATTTTTGAAATAATGTCTTTTTACCTATTGATTTATTTTCATCTTGGTAATAAAGTATACTTTCCAATATCTTCTCCGTAAATGATTCATAAGTACTCGCGTTTAAAAGGCAAACGTTTAGATTTAATCGTTGGCAAATTTTAATATTGTTATACATTCCAACTGCTACCCCGTCACCCAAATCCACTACAAGTATATTACTAGTATTTATTTCATGATTAATTGTGTTTAATATAATTTTTAAATAATAATCTTTAACACAGTATAAATCATTATATTCTGGAGTTTTCAAAAAACTACGAAATCCCAAGGTTAGTATTTTTCTATTAAGATCTTTTACAGAAATGTTATCAACTGCGTAAAGAGTATATCCTCTAGATTGTAAATCATTAAAAGTGGAATGTAATGAGTTTTTATAATTTTCATTAATACAGTTTTCATCTACACTACACATATTAAAAATTATAACACGTATCATTTTTAATATAGTTAAATAAAGATAATTTAGTAAATGTACATAATGACACATTTATCGTGACTTTATTGTTGTATATGATAATCAAATATAATATTTTAAACATAATATTTGATTTAACTGTGTTATTTTAACTTTTATTTTTAAATTTATTTTATTTTCATATATTAAAACTGTATGAAACGTGCATTTTTATGTGGAATTAATTATATAGGTACATCGTCAGCTTTGAACGGATGTATAAATGATATGCATAACATAAACAATTTTTTGGTAAAAAATTGTGGATATGATCAAAAGAATATTACATTAATTACAGATGATCCAAAATCTCAAAAGAAACCAACAAGAGAAAATATGGAATCTGGTATACGTTGGTTAACATCTGAATCTAAATCTGGAGATACATTACTATTTTATTATTCTGGTCACGGTTCTGATATTAAAGATAAAAATGGTGATGAAAGTGATGGTAGGGATAATGTATTAGTACCATTAGATTATGAATCAAAAGGTGTTATTACAGATGATTGGTTATTCGCTAATTTAGCTGATATAGTACCAGCTGGTGTTACATTATGGGTATTTACAGATTGTTGTCATAGTGGTACAATGATGGATTTACAATTTAATTTACAATGTAATTCTATCTGTAAAACTCAGAAACCAACAAGATATATATCAAGTGATTGGTCAAATCAATTCGCTCTATCAAATGAACCAACTAGATTAACAAAAGCAGACGTGTTTCTTTTTTCAGGATGTTTAGATGCACAAACTTCTGCCGATGCTACCATTCGTAATCAACCGCAAGGTGCTTTTACAGCTTGTTTTTTGGAATTTGTACAAGCTAATTCTACAAAACGCCCAGATGGAACTGTTGTTTTTAATTCTGGAACACGAACATTAAATGAAATGTTAAAAGAAATAAATTGTCGATTAGTTATTAATGGATTTGACCAAAGATCCCAGTTATCAATGGGTAGAATTAAAGATTTTACTCGAAAGTTCGCTTTATAAGTTACATGTTTACTTTACTTTTTAAGTTACATGTTTACTTTACTTTTTAAGTTACATGTTTACTTTACTTTTTAAGTTACATGTTTACTTTACTTTTTAAGTTACCTGTTTACTTTTTAAGTTACCTGTTTACTTTTTAAGTTACTTTAAATAAAATTATATATTAATATTATTTTATTTATTATTATTAAATGAAATATGCTATATTATGTGGTATAGATTATAATACAACAAATACAACATTGAGTTCAAGTAATAATGTTGCAAATATCATGAATTTTTTAGTGGGGAAATGCGATTATTATTCGAATAATATAACAATCGTAAGTGATTGTGGTAGTTTGTCTAAAACACACCCAACTAAAATTCGTATTATGAATTCCATGTACTATACTATAAATAAATGTAAACCAGGTGATACATTATTTTTTTATTATGCTGGTCACAGTTCATTAGAAAAGGTGCGGAATAATGTGTTTGATAATATAATTGTTCCGACTGATTATAAATCAGAAGGGCATATGCAAAATGATGCATTGTATAAAATATTAATACAAGATTTACCAGATGGTATTACACTATATGCTTTTTTTGATTGTTGTCAAAGTGATAGAATGTTTGACCTACCGTACCATATAGAATCAAAATTAATTTATGAACCAAAAAAAATACAGTGTACCTATATAGATGAACAAGATGAACAAACAGACGTAGAAGAAAAAGAAGAACCCCACATCCCTGAAATTTATTCTTTTTTACAATTTGAAGAAGAATTGCCAAGTGAAACAACGGTTGAACCGGTTGAAGAAGAATTACCAAGTGAACCAGTTGAAGAAGAATTGCCAAGTGAACTACCAGTTGAAGAAGAATTACCAAGTGAACTACCAGCAAGTGAACTACCAGAAAGTGAACTACCAGTTGAAGAAGAATTGCCAAGTGAACTACCTGTTGAACCAGTTGAAGAAGAATTACCAAGTAAATACAATGATGATGATTGGTCAAATGAGTTTACAATTAACTCTGGAAAATATACACGTAAAAACAATAAAATTTATATATTTTCATCATATGTTGATAAGAAATATTTATATAATAATTGTAAAAATTCACATGGAGATTTTACAAATTGTTTTATAGAATTTGTTAACGATAATTGTACAATAAATAATAATGGAATTTTAAAATTTGATCATAAAAACATGTTACATATCTTGAAGCAAATTAGTTGTAGACTTCACATACGAAAGTCATTACAAAAGGTAAAGTTATCAGTCATAAATAGTAATGATATACTTGACATTTTATAATTGACATTTTATAATTAACATTTTATAATTAACATTTTATACTTGACATTTTATAATTGACATTTTATAATTGACATTTTATAATTGACATTTTATAATTGACATTTTATAATTTATGAATTGGTTTGTAAATTAAAAAGTTATCCATTGTAGTAAGGGAATAATTTGTTAATAACTGATGTACTTTGCTACCAATTTTATCATTATCATTATTAGTATTTGATTTATTCTTTACAAAAATTAATGGATTATATTTTTGTATTGTATTTTTTGCTCCAATAATAACATCTTCAATTAAATCAGAATTTGTATAAATAATAGAAATCCTGTTTGTATATTGTAAATGATCTATTGTAAAGATTTCTGGAATTTGATTGTTACTGTTCTTTGAACCAAGTAATCCATGGAAAAATTTAATATGTTTATTCATATTATTGAATGTAAAAATATTTTTATAATACTTTGCTGTATCGATATCTGTAATAAAAGCTTCAATATTACAATAACGTTGTAACAAAAGACTCGTTAACATGAATATACAATCGTCTGGATTTACAGTTATTATTGTAGTATCTTTTATAAGTTTCACATCTTCTGGTGTTATTGATGCGTCTATAATTTTTTGATAAATATTTATTTTTGTATCAACCTCTTTTTGATTTTCATTATAATCAATTTTAAAATGACCAATATTTGATGTTTGTATGTTGTTTAATAAAATGTCAAAAACAATCTTATTTCTAGAAAATATATTGTCACGAATAGTTTGATATTCTTTTATATAATTTAAACAAGAACCTGATTCTAAACCATGTAAAATATCGTCTACCGAATTGTATGTAATCATACCCTTATTATTTATATCATGAATATTAGCTATTGTTTTAGGAATAACAATGTGTAAATTATTATCAAATGCAAATTGTATAGAACCAGACCAACTAGATGTGTGAAATTGTGAATTATTTGGTGGTGTAAATAAGAGATATTTTATATTAAAATATTTGATAGTAAATCGTAAATCTTTTGTAGTTAAATTCAAAGAAACATAAATATACTTTTGATTATCTTCTATAAAATCTTTTAATTCTAGAGTTAATTCGGTAGTACAAACAATTATAATGTATTTTTTAGTATTAACTAGTGTTTTCAATATAGAAATGTCTTTATTATGTTTAAAAAATGATCCTACTATTAATAAAACAGTCATATTCCTATCTCGAATAGTTTGCATAATCTCCTTGTTTGCAATATCTGCATGTAATTTATATTGTAAAGAATCGTCATCATGTATTTGATTCGTTATTGGTAACATAAAATTAGATGATAGTAATCCAGTCAATGCAAAATGTTTAACATTGTGTTCTTGAAAAATACGTATGTGTTTAACACTATGAGCCATAAACATTAAATTTTGTTTATAAGGTAAAAGCATACTAAAATGAATTATATTATCATAGGATACAACAAATATTGTTTCGCATATATTACTATTCGTATCTGGAAAAAAGAATTGTAAATCACGAACTTCTAAATTTGTATATTTTTGTTTGTAAACACCTTTATTATCATAACGATCGTGTTTGTTATATAAAATCATTTTTCTATTTGGAAATTTTGCAGAAACTAATTCAAGTAAAAAACTTAATACTTCAGAGTGGAAATCTTCTTGTAAAAATCCAAATGGTTTTAAAGTTGCCATGTTATATTTATTTATTATAAAAAACACCACTAATGAGCGAGCTATTTTTATTTTTCAATTTTTGTAACATTTCATTTTGTAACATTTATGACAAAAACAATATATTAATAACAAAATTGTTTATTATTAATATATTGTTTTTATTTTTTTATGTTCTTTTTTATTTTTTTATGCTTTTTTATTTTTTCTGTTCTTTTTTATTTTTTTTACTTATTCAAACAACCAAACATTTTGTTGAATAAATTCGTATTCCAACTGGTTAAAAAATGTATTTTCATCATAAATATTTCCAATAACAATGTCTTCATTCTTTGATGGTAGAAATTCTTTAGCTAAAACATTTAAACCATTGTATTTTGAACAGTTTTGACGGATAAGTTTATCCATATCAGCGATGTAATTTTTAGTAATGTAAGTTTTATCAGTAGAAGTAGTCATTATAATTTTCTAAAATTTTGAAAAAAAATTCAATTTTTTATGGTATGGTAAGGAATTATAAATGAAAAACGTTTGGATTTTTAAACGATATTTGAATATGGATTTATTTAATTAAAAAATACCAGGATAAAAAATCGAAAATATTTTCTTGTTAAAGATTATTAACAATGAAGATTAAAAAAAGAGATGGGAAATTAGAACAATTATCTTTTGATAAAGTCATTTATCGTTTGAAAAAATTGTGTAATGATCGTTCTCTTGGTATCTTGACCTCTATTGATCCAGATGTAGTGGCTCAGAGAGTTGTCTCTAGTATTTACGATGGTGTAACATCGTGTGAATTAGATGAAGAAGCTGCAAGAATTGCTATTAGTATGACTGAAAATCCAGAATATCAAAAATTAGCATCAAGGATTATTGTTAGTAATGCTCATAAAAGTACACACGAGTGTTTTAGTGAAGTTATGGAAAGACTTTATGGTAATACTGATAAAGCTGGTAATCCTTCTCCTATATTAGCAGATGATGCTATTGAAACAATACGGAAACATAAAAATACACTGAATTTTGCAATTGATTATAAAAGAGATTATTTGTTTGATTATTTTGGATATAAAACACTTGAAAGAAGTTATTTACAAAAGGTTTTAAATAAAACAACTAATGCTATGGAAGTTATTGAACGTCCTCAACATCTTTATATGAGAGTTGCAGTTGGTATTCATAAAGATAACATTGAAGCAGTATTAAAAACATATGATCTAATTTCACAACATTATTATACCCATGCTAGTCCCACTTTGTTTAATGGAGGTACTCAATTAAATCAGTACAGTTCTTGTTTTTTGGTTGGAACTTGTGATTCATTAGAAGGAATTTTTAAAACAATAACTGATTGTGGTAAAATATCAAAGTTGGCTGGTGGTATAGGTGTCCATATTACTAATATTCGTGCTAAAGGAAGTTTGATTCGTGGTACAAATGGTCCAAGTGATGGTATTATACCAATGATTAAAGTGTATAATGAGGTTGCTAAATATATTAATCAAGGAGGTAAAAGAAAAGGAAGTTTTGCAGTCTATATTGAACCTTGGCACGCTGATGTTTTAGAATTTTTGGATTTAAAGAAAAATCAAGGTCATGAAGATTTACGTGCAAGAGATTTATTTTATTCAATGTGGGTACCAGATCTTTTCATGAAATGTGTTGAGGATGATGGTAATTGGTATTTAATGTGTCCAGATGAATGTCCAGGATTGACTGATGTATATGGAGACAAATTTGAAAGTTTATATAACAAATATGTAGAGGAAAAACGATATAAACGAGTTGTAAAGGCTCAAGAAGTTTGGACAAAAATATTAGATGCACAAATTGAAACAGGAACTCCCTATATTGGATATAAAGATGCTGTAAATAAGAAATGTAATCAAAAGAATTTGGGTACTATCCGATCATCAAATCTTTGTACTGAAATTTCATTGTATTCCGACGATAAAGAATACGGGGTTTGTAATTTGGCGTCTATAGCATTACCAAAATATGTTACATATGATGAAGATGGTAATCCACATTTTGATTTTGAACATTTACGACAAGTTTCAGAATATATAATTGGTCCAATGAATGATGTCATTGATAATAATTATTACCCAGTTCCCGAAACCAAATTAAGTAATATGAGACATAGACCTATTGGTATTGGTGTACAAGGTTTAGTAGATGTATATGTAAAAATGCGTTTACCATTTGAAAGTGAAGGAGCTAAAAGATTAAACAAAGAAATTTTTGAGACAATTTACTATGGATGTTTGACAGGTTCTGTAAATGCAGCAAAACTACATGGACATTATTCTAGTTTTCCAGGAAGTCCATTTAGTGAAGCAAAGCTTCAATTTGATTTAGCAAAAGAATTCGATGGAATCAATTTAGACGATTACCTTTCTGGTCGTTGGGATTGGGACTCTTTGAAAACAGATCTTGTTAAATATGGTGCTAGAAATAGTATGTTATTGGCATTAATGCCAACTGCAAGTACAGCTCAAATAATGGGAAATAGTGAAGCATTTGAACCTGTAGATAGTTGTATATTTAAAAGACGTGTTTTATCAGGTGAATACATTGTCGTAAACAAGTATCTTGTTGAAGATTTAGTAAAATTAGGTATTTGGTCTAAAGAATTAAAAGATACTATTATTGCAAATGATGGGAGTATTCAAAATGTAGATGCAATACCAGATGATTTAAAAGCCTTGTATAAAACAGTTTGGGAAATTAGTATGAAAAGTGTTATTGAACAAGCTAGAGACCGTGGTGTTTTTGTTGATCAAATGCAATCTATGAACTTGTTTATGGCAAATCCCAATTACAAACGTCTAACATCTATGCATTTTTATGCTTGGAAGGCAAATCTTAAAACTGGAATGTATTATTTAAGAAGTAAATCCAGTTATGCAGCTGGTAAATTTTCAATTGATGCAAATTTAGAAAGAACCATTCGTGAAAAACGAGAACGCGGTGAAGAACTTAAACGAGAAGAAGAAGAAGCCGTACTTATGTGTAGTAGAGAAAACCCTGAAGCTTGTATGTTATGTAGTTCTTAAAACATATGGTCTCCATCACAACTACTATCATCATAACTACTACTTGAACTACTACTTGAACTACTACTTGAACTACTACTTGAACTACTACTTGAACTACTACTTGAACTACTACTTGAACTACTACTTGAACTACTACTTTTATGTTTTCTTCTGTGCTTTTTTCTGTGCTTTTTTTTGTGCTTTTTGTGGTGTTTGTGTTTACATTTACATCTAGCATGATTTTTAACCTTAATACGTGGTTTGTCTATACATAATTCTATTTGTGGCGATATTTCTACATCAATTGGTATTTTTTGTGGAGAACATTTCCTCTGTGGACATTTCTTAGTCATTTATAATATTGTATATAATAGATATAATATTAAAAATAATCATTTTGTACATAATAACTGTTATTTGTTATTTATTTTGTTATTTATTTTTTTGTTTTTTCTTTACAAGGTGTACAGATACACACAGCGTAGTTTTTAAGAGTTATTTTAGGTTTATCAACGCATATTGTAATATCTGGTTGAATTTCTACATTCATTGGCACAGGGATAATTTCGCAAGGTTCAGGTGGACATTCGTCATCTACAGGTGGGTCTACAGGTGGATCTACAGGTGGATCTACAGGGTCTACAGGTGGATCTACAGGTGGATCTACAGGTTTTTGTACAGGTTTTTGTATAGGTTCTGGTGTTTGTACAGTATTAAAAAAATCAGTGTTTGTGGGGAATGTTGACATTGTGTTTTATATATTATATAAATAAAAAAAAATTTCGTAAATAATGGTTTTTTTATTTATATTATGTATTGTATACGATAAGGTTATTGTTTATCATTTAATAACAACTTCTATGAATACCATCAACTTCTGTTTTTGAGTGTAAGCTTTCATATATTTCATGAAAAATATTTGTTTTAGACAAACTGTGACCATTTTCACGAATAATTATGTTTAAATTTTTCAAAATAGTATTGAAAATAAAGTATATCAGTCTCTAAATCATATATTCCATGAGTTATACCAGAGAAATCTGGTGCACTGCATTTAAAGTCTAAAACAAATTTAAAATTTTTAAATTCAGGCAGTAAAGATTCTTCTTCACTACAATAGTATCTTATTGGACATTTTGAATAATTATATATAATCATATTTTATATAATTATCATTATACTATTTTTTCAATTATTCTTTAACTGGACACTATTACGTTCTATTTTAATTTCGTCATTTTTATCATTTAATGTTATTTCTAAATATTACCATAAGATCATTTATTTAATTACTAACAGAATTATGGTTATTTTTTTTATATATTAATTATAAAATGCCTGATAAGAAACCTTCTGTAAAACGTACAAGGCGTGTAGATCATAAAATGACACTGGCTGATTATATTAGAAAACACTCTCCTATAAAAGCAGGATTAAGAATTCCTGATGAAGATAAACCTTTAGCAAAATACAATAAAATTATGAATAGACTTTATCTTGGAAATTTCCAAGCTGCAAAAGATAAAGATTTTTTCAAGAAGAAAAACATACGCGCGGTTCTAAATTGCTCTAAAGATATACCAAATCATTTTGCAAGCAATAAAAACATCGAATATATGAGAATCCCTGTAGATGATTCTTTAAAACAAAAAGATTATGACTTGATGTTTGACTTTATGCCTGTTATTGTTGCCTTTATACATAAACACATTGTTGTGCAGAAAAACAACATACTCATTCATTGTTGGGCAGGTAGGCAAAGGAGCGCCATCAGTGTAGCGGTATATTTAGTCGATAAATATGGTCTCGATCCTAAAGAAGCTTGCAAAGTAGTACTCGATAAACGACCAGAAGCATTTCACTTTGGCAAAAGTTTAAATTTTGACCAAGCTCTTAACAAATATTACAGAACATACAAGAAAAAGAAACCATAAATGACACGTAATATTTATATTTTATAATAAGTTTAATTTAATCGTCTATTAATATTTCGTTATTATTTAAGTTAAATACGTTTATTTAATTAAATTTATTTAAAGATAAAACAACATATAAAACATAAAAAATGGAAACTTTTGTTGCACATTCTAAAACACCTGTTGACATTAAAACACTTATACAAACTAGTTCTATACAAATTTACGATCAAAATAAATTAATAGATAAATTAAAGGAACATTTTGACGATGAAGAACAAAGATTATATGTATCTAACTTGTTCTTATACTTGAATTATCATCCAATTAACGATTTTGTTGTAAACTTGGAAAACGTATGGAAATTTATAGGTTTTTCTAACAAAGCAAACGGTAAACGTTTATTAAAACAACATTTTACTGAAAATAAAGACTATCAAAAGCTGCTCATCCGTTCGGATGAGCAGGTAGTTAATCTAAAAGATGGAAAAAATATTGGAGGAGCAGGTCTAAATCAAGAAACAATAATGTTAAATGTAAATACATTTAAAAAATTATGTTTACGAGCGAATACATCAAATTCAGATAAAATACACGATTATTATATAAAATTAGAAATGGTTTACAATGAACTAACTAAGGAAGAACTTGAAGAAAATAAACAAAAATTAATTGAACAACAACAAAGAATAGAATTATTAGAACATAAACCTAATACACATGGATTTAATTCTAGACGTGCAGGGTATGTTTATATGATAAATGATAGATCTAAACCTGGACATTATAAAATTGGTATGTCGTATGATGTAGATAAACGTTTATCAAAGTTAAATACTGCTTCAAGTGAAGCAACATTGGGAGTTTTTCACGAAGTCAAAACATATGATTGTGAAACATTGGAAAATACTGTTCATAAAATTTTACAACCATTTAATATACCACGTCGTAGAGAATGGTTCTTTTTTTCTAATAATACAGAATTACAATATGCATTGCAAATTTTACACGAAACACAAATATTTTTAAATAAATTTGACTTTAAAACATCCGATGACGTAATCAATTACGTGACTAGTAATTTAAATAATAATAAACAACAATCTGATCAATCACAATATAATAAACAACCACAACAAGAATCAGAACAACAAACTAAAGAACCAGAAGAACAATATACGTATCATCAAGAAAACTCTATTACTGAGACAAATGTGTATAAATTGACTGGACAAAGTCTTAAAAATAAAACTGGGGTATATAAGGGTGTATTTTGGTGTACAGAAAAGTCAAAATGGAGAGCAGCTTTAAAGATTCATTATAAAGAGTGTTTTCTAGGTTATTTTGATACAGAACTTGAAGGAGCCGTAGTATATAATGATTATGCCCTTTACTTGAATAATACTTTAAAAACAAGTTATAAGATAAATGATGTTCCAGATTATAACCCAAATCCAAGAGATGTTTTAAAAGAAAATTTCGAAAATGGAATGGAAACAAATACATCTAAATACATTGGTGTGAGTTATGATTCTAATAGAAAATATTATGTTGTTTCTATAAAGTACAAATCTAAAACATATCATCTTGGGAACAATAAGGATGATGTAGAATGTGCAAAGTTATACAATAAACAAGCTTTATATTTTAATAATACTTTCGGTACTAATTACAAGTTAAATCATATACTTACTTATGTTACAGAAGCAGAAAATATCCACGAGAATATATTACAAGATAAAATTAATAAGAAATCTAGTAAATATTATGGTATTACAAAATGTAAATCTGATAAATTTAGAGCAATACTTGTATATAACAAAAAACAAATACATTTAGGTACGTTTACAAATGAATTAGATGCTGCAATAGCTTATAACAAACGAGCACAACAACTTAATCATGAGAATGGTTGTAAATATAAAATCAATCAGATTTAATATCAAATTCGATTATTTATCAAATTCGATTATTTATCAAATTCGATTATTTATCAAATTTGAATAAAATTAAAGTGTGTATTCGTGGAACAGTTAATTAAAATAATGTTTTTTTATAGTTTTCATTTATAATTTCTAATACATATGTGGCAAGACCATCAATGCTATTCATTTCAATTGTTTCGATAGAATTAGAATCCTTTTCTAATCGTTTGATTTGTTGTTTTAAATATTGTTTATCGAAGAAATTTGATACTGGAATGCCCTCAACACCTATTTTTTCGTCTATATCAAAATATTCCGTATATTCCATAGGTTTTGAATTTAAAACATCTAGTAATTTTTTTAAACTAAACTCGTTTATAATATTATTACGTTTTTTGTCTAAAATAGATGTATCATCACGCATAACTTGAGGAAACATTTTTTGAACTAATCCTTTCTGATTTAAAATACCTCGATAATTATCTTTACTAAAATATTTATCTATATCAAAATCTCTAATATCTTTTGATACATAGTCCATACTAATAATCTCTTTAGACAAAGGTTTTTCAATTTTTAATATATTTTCGACACGGCCACCAGTTTGAGAAGGTTGTGTTGTTTTTACACGATATAACAATTTTGCAACATTAGCAGGTCTATCTAACCATACATAATCTAACATGGGTTTAGGACCTTTTATAATATCAGTAATATGATAATTACATGGTAATGAATAATAAGACTCTTCATAAAAAGGATATTCTATTTCAAATTGTTTTTTTAATCTCACCCATAAAGAATTATAATCTGTAGTGCGCAAACCATTTTTAACCCGTGATTTATTTATTAGAATCATATTGTCTATTACCATAGAACATAATCTAAACAAATCGTAATGTTTATTACGTTCATTAGATTTTATTCCAAAACAATATGTAATAATTCTTCCATTATCATCATACTTTGGAGCATTACTAGTGTTGTATTTGTTAAATATGTTATTAATTATAATTTTACGAGCAAAATCTTTTGTTATGTTTTTTTTTTGTAATTCTGCTTTATGCTTAATTATCCAATTTGAAATTTGTTTATCTTTACTACAAAAGTTTGTACAATTCTTCTTACGAATATCAATATTATTATTATCACAATCACACTTTTGATCCTTTGTGACTACCCAATTTGAACTTAATGCAGTTTGATACTCTGCAAAGTCTTTATATTGTTTACCAGGTAATTTATCCTCATCTGTATATGATACATTTCCAGTTTCTTTTGGTATAGTATTATTTTTAATATTTTTTGTTTCTTTATCTACACATATTGGATTTACGTAACATCTTCCATAATCAATGATAGTAGGAACTATTGATGTAGACAAATTTATATCTTTACCATCTATTTGTAATGTTGTTGATATATTGGAATTTAAATGAGTTAATAATATATTACTTGTATGTAAATCATAATGTGTAAACTGTAAGTTTTGATACGCTACATCTAAATTTGTCAATACAATAATTAATATATCAATGATATTCAATTCTAATTTATTAACTTCATCATCATCAATATTATCATAAAGTTTATTAATGTAATCTGTAAAAGATTCTGTTTCAATTTTAGATGGATAATCTACAAATTCTGTAATCAAATGAAATTTTGATTGAAAATTAGGATCACATAATAATAACGTGGATAAATCAACTTGTATATACGTGTATGTACCGTCAGGTTTTTCTATTGGTATCAATGTGCGATCAAGACCGCAATTAGTTTTACCGTATGTCAATGAAAAAATATGTGGTTTATTTTCCAATGTTAATAAATTTAAAGCAATTCCTATATAATATTCATATGTTAACGAATCGGAAGTACTGCTCAATGGTACCTTTACTAAGAATTTTTTTCCACTTGGTGAATCTCCTTTGAATTGTATTATAAAAGCTGTTCCATTTGCAGAATTTGGTGGAATTTTACCTACTATATCAAGACATTTTCCATTTAGATTATATATTTCCATAATTTTAAAAATATCTTTGTATTTTGTTAATTGTAACTTTCGATCATCTTTAATTTTTCCAGTATTAATACCAGTGTAAATTAATAATTCTTTCAAAACATCATTAATACTTTGCATTATATATATATTATATAAAGAGGATTTTAAATTTATTTAAATTAAATACGACACTGATATTAACAAAAAAAATTTGTTTGTTAATTATATAACAAACCAAATGAAATCTAACTCCACAAAACGTACGGTCGCAAAAAAACGTACGTCAGCAAAAAAACGTACGGTCGCAAAAAAACGTACGTCAGCAAAACGTAAATCTGTAAAACGTACGTCCGCAAAACGTAAATCAGTAAAACGTACGGTCGCAAAAAAACGTACGGTCGCAAAACGTAAATCTGTAAAACGTACGTCAGCAAAACGTAAATCAGTAAAACGTACGTCAGCAAAACGTAAATCTGTAAAACGTAAATCAGTAAAACGTAAATCTGTAAAAAAACGTAAATCTACAGATAAAGAAAAGGTGAAAGAATGTATTAAACGTAAACGTCGTTCTCGTCGTGTTCGATCAGCACCAAAGTGTCCAGTAGATAAATGCTATTCTGCTTGGAGACGTGCTACTAAATGTTAACGTTAGTAGTTTATAAAAATATCATTAAATTATTAAAATTATTTAAATTCGTTAGATACGTATCGAATTTAAAATTAATGTTTATATAAATAAATATATACTATGAACGATGATAAAAAATTAAGGGTATTGTTTAGAGGGTGGTTTAATATACCACATAGTTATAGTATGGTGAATTGTTTTCAGATTGTTAATTTGTACAAGAGTTACAAGGACAATATAGAGTTTTATATTGAGGAAATGCCATATTTTAGACAAGAGTGGAATGCTGTAAAAAAGTTGGTATACAGTGAAGAATACAATCAGATTGTTAGAAATTTTAAACAGTGGAATGGGGAGACGATTGATATGGTGTATAGTATTACATATCCTTATAATATGGATATGGTAACAGTTGCTGGTAAAACTGTTCCTAAATGTGTATTTTACACGTCAGAGTTTGCTACATTAGATTCAAATTATTTTAGTTGTACAAGTAATGATTTAACAAGTGATGATAAGATTAAGGAATATGTTTCAAAAACGACTAATTTGTACATGACATCACCTAGTGTGTGGTCATCTTTAGGTATGCATAAATATGGTTTACCAGATAGTAGAAATAAGATTATTACTCACGGTGTAGATCCTGATTTATTTAGATATGATATTACAAGAAGAAGTAAAGTTAGGGAGTTTTACAAGGTAAAAGAGACAGATATTTTGATTATTAATATTGGATCAATGACACGAAACAAGGGTATGTTGTATATAATTCAAATTTTGAATATTTTGGTGAATCGTTTAGGTAAGAGATATTATAAATTGTTGTTAAAGGGGACAGGTGATTTGTATAATTCAAAGGCATTTTTAGAAATTTATTTTACAGAATTACGTAATGCAAATGCGATATCGTCTGAAGAGATGAATGTTTTATTACAAGAAAACATTATTTTTACGGACAAGACACTTAGTTATGAAAAGATAAATGATTTGTTTAATGCTGCAGATTTGTATTTTTCTCCTTATTTTGCAGAAGGTTTTAATTTGACTTCTTTGGAAGCATTATCTGCGGGTTTACCTGTTGTAATACCAGAAACTGGTAGTACGAAGGAATACATTAGGAATATTTATGATAATGGAGGAAGTGAACATGTTTTATACATACCATCAAAAGTTGTAGAAGACGATCGTGGATTTAAGCAAAACAATATTGATTTTAAGAATTTATTGGATGTTTTTTTGGAAAATGAAATAAAGATTCGTGATTTACAAAAGCAGAGGTCAGAAAGTGGTGTGGATAGTTATAAGGCGATGAAGGATTATATAAGTAGGGAGTATAGTTGGAAGAAAGTAGCTGAATTGATGTTTGGTTATTTCAAATATATATGTGATAATTAATTGTGGTTGTTGTTTGTGATAATTAATTTAACTAATTGTGGTATTAGAAGTTTTTTTTTCTTTACAATTAATAAGAATGGATATAATAATATTGTTGTTATTAATTATGGGTGTAGCATTTGTTACAATTTCATGGGCTAGAGCTGATTTAAAATGTTCACCGCCTAAAATTGTTTATAGATATGTTCCTAAACATACATTAGATGTACAATTTGGTACAGAAAATTCACCATCTGAGATTTTTAAAGATATGTTTACAAAAAGTAGTCCTTGGATAGGTGGATATGGTTTAGGTAACAAAGCATATAGTACAGAAATGCGAAATACTCCTAAAAAATCAGAGTCTAAGGCTCCAGCTCAGGCTCCAGTTAAGCCTCCAGCTCAAGCTCAAGCTCCAGTTAAGCCTCCAGCTCAAGCTCAAGATCAAGGTGATGAGGAAGGTGAGGAGTAATGCTGTGTTGGTACAAATTCAAAAATGAATTAAATAATGATAATAATGATATAATGTGTTATTCGTATAAACTTATTTTCCAAATCAATTATAAATAAAATTGATGTTTTCGTCATTTAGGTCGATTATTATAGATTTTTATATAATTGTAAAGGATATTGTTAAGATTGATTTAGTGAAAATTAATCCACTTTCATTCAAATTAATTCGTCAAGTACCGTTAATAGAGGGGTTGGTTGTATTTGATGGATTAATAAGTGCGTGTAAGTTTAGTGTAGAGTATATTTATTACAAGATAAAAGATAATGTTTTGGTTACAAAAGGTGATTATATCAATGAAACATTAAGAAAAGATTTTATAGGATCTTATAGTTCTATGAATAAGATTGATATGATTGACAGATATATTATTTATGGGTGTGTATATATTTGGTATGGTTTGATTAGTTGTTGTTTTGATCAAAATAGTAATATAAATGTTGTATTGTATTGGTCATGTTTTACTGTGACTTTGCCGGTTATTCAAAATGCATTATTGGGGTTTAATCAACTTGGTAAAATGTATGATGAATACAAGAAAGATAAACGGATATTTGTATCATATTCTTTATCAAAATTTATAATATCTAATATTCAAGATTTGGATAGTTCAATTGATCATATACAAAATTATCATATATTTGTGTTATACAAGTATTTTACATTTGATTTAGTATTAAAATTTGTGAAATCGTATGTTTTTATTTTTGTATTGAATTATTTAAGGAATTCTGAAGTGACATATTATTATTATAAAGCGATAAAATTGGCGTATTATTATAGTACAGGTTATTTATTTAATTCGATAACAAAGACTGATTCTATTTATATAATAAATGTAGTTATAAAGGAAAAACGTTGGTTTGATATAGATAAAATAGAAATAGTTCATGCATTTTATAGTATAATAACTGAGAAATATAGTAGTAAAAATACAATTACGACTACATTACAATTTAATTTTATAAAATTTTGTACTTTGTGGAGTATAGTATGTTTTTTAAAAATGTTGACACCTCAGATAGTAACGGTGTTAAGTTTAGTTTACTTGGGATGTGTTGAATTTGTAAATCCTGTTTATAATTTAGATAGATTAAAAAGGTATATTACGGTTTTGTGTATATATTGTTTAATTTTAACAAATGTAAATGATTTAATTATAAGTGGTGTTTTTGTATTAAATCCTGTTATCATTTATATATTTGAGGAAATTGTATTTTTTGTGAGAAATTTGGAAGATATTAAAAAGATTTTAAATTATTATATATCTGATGATAAAAAAATTTTAAAAACATATTCTAAACGTTTTAAAGGGAGTGGTATAAAAGACAATGAGTATGTTTTTATAACACGAGGTAAATAAAAAATTTTGTTGTGAGTAAAAATTTTTTATTTTTTTTAGATGGATATTTTAATAAATACATCTATGAGCGTTCGCATGTATGATAATGTTGATATATCAGCTATAAAGTTTGATAATAAACCTTATAAAAAGATAAAAACAATAAATATGGATAATATAATTGTAAAGTCTGTTTATTATATAGATATTTCTTATAAGGGAGAGCCTCTTTATATTCAAATACCTAAATGTAGATTAGAAAGTTTTTGTGAAGGTGATAATTTGGTGACATTATTAGTGGATAAGTATTTTTATGAAAAGTTTTTAAAACGTCTAGAGGCAAAGATAATTGATACAGTTTACAATAATTCTGAAAAGTGGTTTGGTGGTAAAAGATTTACAATGAATAAAATTTCCAACTGTATAGTATCATTTGTAGAAAAAATAAGTGCAGCAGACCTAGATGATGAATATAGATTTACGATATCTCTTGGTAAAAATATAATTCTATATGATAGATGTAATACTCGTATAAATTTAGATGATATAAAAATGTTGGAGACTGATATGTTAGAAGTTGTTTGTATTTTATGTATTGAAAATTTACAGTTTATAGATAATTTGTTTACATGTAATGCGGTTGTTGAACAATTAAAATTATACAAAGATAAACCTTTGGTTGAATATTCTATAATAGAAAGTATATCAGAAAATGTTTCTGTTTCTACAGATGTTATTTATGAAGATAAACGTACTATTGAATCTTCGGAAAGCGTATTAGAAGATGAATATTTTAAAGAAACTTGAATATTTTTTATCTTAGGAATTATTAAATGTTATATGACGGTCTAGGGCATCCCCATTTAATAAGCTTTATTTACAGAATTCATTCGGCTATTTTAATACAACGTTGGTGGAGGAATCGTTTGTTTAGAAAAATAATATCGGAAAGGATTATTCAAAAGGAAATTGTACTTCGATAATTAATTTAAAAAATTGTGGTTATTGACAAAAATTATTTTAGTTAATATATGTATATTAATATGTTTGAACAAGAACTTGATAATTTATTACAAAAAAATTGGTCTGACGAAGAAAGACGTCTGATTTCGCTATTGATGGAAAATGTAATCTATTACAAAAAATTAATACCAAAAAGTTTAAAACAAGATATAATGAATGCTTTACAGATGTGTAATGTTTTAAAAACAGAATTGGAAATTTATAGGGCAAAATGTAACTGTCTCGAGTCTAAAAATGTTTCTACTATAGTCTGCCCTGAAGAAGTATGCAAATGTGAAGAATCTGATAAAATCCTAGACAAAATAGATGTACAAGAGACTAGATGTTTAGATGGCGGACCTGGAACTTATCCAGATCCGGAAACTGGATTATTTTCTTCTAGTAATATATAAGTTATATACAAAAATTTAATAATTTTATTTCACCAATCATTTTTTTATGAAATGAAACGCGATATTGCGTTTACTTTTTTTCTTTATTAATTGTATAAAATGGCCAGTGTTTATACAAATTTATACTTTAATCAGCCTATTGTTGTGCTTGATACAACAACTGCTAACCCAACTAGTGCATCATTATTATTATACGGAGGATTTACTTCATTAGGAGCTGCTAGATTTGGTGGCTTAACAACCTTTGTTAATTCAACAGAAAGTACATCTACTTCTAACGGTGCACTTGTAATAAGTGGTGGTGTTGCTATTCAAAAAAATCTTAATGTAGGGGGAAATACAGTTTTATCTGGAGGTTTAACTGCAGGTTCATTTTTTACATCTGATATTAACACCACAAATCTTACCACGACTAATCTATTGTCAACAAATATTACATCGTCTTACTTATCTATTGGTACAGCAACAATTGCAAACTTGTTAAATACAAACATTACTACATCACATATTAACGCAACTGATATGACAATTTCAAGTTTATTAGCTACAACTCAAATTTCTGCAGGAGCTTTTTATGCACCACAATCCACTATTACTAACTTAGTTACCACAAATTTTTCATCTGCATCCTTTGCCACTACACAATTAATAGCTAATAATATTACAACAGGTATTCTTTTAGCAAATACATACGTAAGTGCTGCAAATGTTTATGCTCCAAGTGGAACAATAAATAATATCGTCGCAACTGCTGTAAGCACTGGTTCAATTGATGCCACTGGTATAACTGTCGGAACCATTCTTGCTACTAGCTCTATTAGTGCCGGTAATTTGTATGCACCAAGTGCAACCATCAGCAATGTCGTCGCTACTGCCACAAGTACTGGATCAATTGATGCCACTGGTATGACTGTTGCAACTATCCTTGCTACTAGCTCCATTAGCGCCGGTAATTTGTATGCACCAAGTGCAACCATCAGCAATGTCGTCGCTACTGCCACAAGTACTGGATCAATCAATGCCACTGGTATGACTGTTGCAACTATCCTTGCTACTAGCTCCATTAGCGCCGGTAATTTGTATGCACCAAGTGCAACCATCAGCAATGTCGTCGCTACTGCCACAAGTACTGGATCAATTAACGCTACTGGTATGACTGTTGCAACCATCCTTGCTACCAGCTCCATCAGTGCCGGTAATTTGTATGCACCAAGTGCAACCATCAGCAATGTCGTCGCTACTGCCACAAGTACTGGATCAATTAACGCTACTGGTATGACTGTCGGAACTATTCTTGCTACTAGTTCTATTAGTGCTGGTAACTTATATGCTCCAAGTGGTACTATAGAAAATATTAAAGCTACAGTTGTTACAGTTGGAAGTGTCTACTCCACTCTCGGTTCGTTCTCTACATTAGGAACTTCTTGGCTCTCTGCTTCAACCATCAGTGGTGGTAATATGTACTTGTCATCAGATTTGTTTGTAGCTGGTACTATCACAACAGTGAATATTACTACAACAAACCTCATTGACACCAACTTCTCTGGTGGAATTGCAAACATTAGTCAAAATTTAGTTGCTTATGGTAATAGCAACACTCTTGGTTCTATCTTTACAACTGGTGGTAATGTAGGTATTTCAACAAACGCACCTGATTATACACTTGATGTTAATGGAACTGCAAGATTTGTTAATGGTGTTATTGCAAACACTGGTATTACATCAGGTGCCCTTAATGTAACCGGTGAATCAACTCTTAACGGAGCTGTTACTGCTGGTGCTCTTACTGTTACTGGAGCTTCATTTTTACACCTCGGTGTTAGTGCTGGGTCTCTTAATGTAACTGGAGCTTCCGTATTACACGGAGGAGTTACTACAGGAGCTCTTACAGTAACTGGAGCTTCTAGCTTTAATAATGGTATTACAACAGGATGCTTAAATGTTACTGGTGCATCTATTCTAGCAAGTGATGTGACAATGGGATCAAGTGTAACCATTGTTGGACCATCTCTTAAAATCCCTGTAGGTGATGTTGCTTCTCGACCTGTAACTTCTAGATCTGGTGACATTCGTTACAACACTGAATACCAACAATTCGAAGGTTATGGACCTGGAAATGCTTGGGGATCTCTTGGTGGTGTCGTTGATATTGCTCAAACTACTAAAATTCTTGCATCTGAAACTCCAAGTGTAACTGACGGTAACCTTTACTTCTTTACAGTAGGTAGCGAACGTATGAGAGTTAATAGTGCAGGTAACATTGGTGTTGGTACAAGTGCTCCATCATATAAACTCGATGTTCAAGGAACTCTTGGAGCATCCGTTGGATTAACAGCTGGATCTCTTAATGTAACTGGTGAATCAACTCTTAACGGAGCTGTTACTGCTGGTGCACTTACAGTTACTGGAGCTTCATTCTTACATCTTGGTGTTAGTGCTGGATCACTTAATGTCAGTGGCGAATCAACTCTTAATGGAGCTGTTACTGCTGGTGCACTTACCGTTACTGGAGCTTCATTCTTACATCTTGGTGTTAGTGCTGGATCTCTTAATGTAACTGGCGAATCAACTCTTAACGGAGCTGTTACTGCTGGTGCACTTACCGTTACTGGAGCTTCATTCTTACATCTTGGTGTTAGTGCTGGATCACTTAATGTCAGTGGCGAATCAACTCTTAACGGAGCTGTTACTGCTGGTGCACTTACCGTTACTGGAGCTTCATTCTTACATCTTGGTGTTAGTGCTGGATCTCTTAATGTAACTGGTGAATCAACTCTTAACGGAGCTGTTACTGCTGGTGCACTTACCGTTACTGGAGCTTCATTCTTACGTCTTGGTGTTAGTGCTGGATCACTTAATGTCAGTGGTGCATCTATTCTAGCAAGCGATGTGACAATGGGATCAAGTGTAACAATTGCTGGACCATCTCTTAAAATTCCTGTCGGTGACACAGCTTCTCGACCTGCAAGTGCTAGATCTGGTGACATTCGTTACAACAATGAATACCAACAATTCGAAGGTTATGGACCTGGAAATGCTTGGGGATCTCTTGGTGGTGTCGTTGATATTGCTCAAACTACTAAAATTCTTGCATCTGAAACTCCAAGTGTAACTGACGGTAATCTTTACTTCTTTACAGTAGGTAGCGAACGTATGAGAATTAATAGTGCAGGTAATATTGGTGTTGGCACAACTGCTCCATCGTACAAACTTGATGTTCAAGGAACTCTGGGTGTATCTATTGGTATTACAACAGGATCAATTCTTTCTACAAGTGTAAGTTCTGGACAAGTTAATTCTACAAATGCAACAATTACAAATGTAGTTGCTACAAATCTTTCATCTGGAAATTTTTCTGTAACTGACTTATTAGCAACTAATATTACTGCCTCAAATATCCTTGTAAATACTAAAGTCAGTTCTGCTAGTTTATATGCTCCACTTGCTACAATCAGTAACATTGTAGCTACTGCAACAAGTACTGGATCATTAGATGCTAGTGGAATTACAGTAGGTACACTTAATGTCACAACATATCTTACTTCACCATCTGGAGGTATTACCAACTTGAGCTCAACTTCTATTTCTACTAGTAATTTTATCGCATCAACTGGATCTATTTCAAACTTGTCGTCATTTAATATTACCTCCGGAAGTATAGTATGTAATACAATCGATATTACACCAAGTCTTGGTGATATTTCTAAAGAAGTTAGTTTCCTAGCAGCTAATAACCAAACTAGTGCAGCTAATGTAACTGCATTCGCCTTCTCCAATACTATTGTAAGATCATTTTCTGCATCAGCATCTGTAAGTATTATTGCAAATTCTGGAAATCTTTATGCAAATTACGATATTCGAGGTGTACAAAAACAAAATGGTGATTGGGCAATCAATACAACATTTGTTGGTGATAATACCGGAGTCGTATTTACCATAAATAATGTTAACAGTAAAGGTCAAATACAATATACTTCAAGTAACATAACTGGTTGGAATTCATCTACTATCCAATTTAGAGCCCATACAACCTCTATCGTCTAAATACTCGTACTCGTAAATAATATAAAATTATTGTAATCATCTATAAAATTATTGTAATCATCTATAAAATTATTGTAATCATCTATAAAATTATTGTAATCATTTATAAAATAAAAATGATTAAACTAATGTTTCTTATTGTAAATAATGTTTCTTGTTTCTTAAGCAGTAGCCTTCTTTGGAAAGTGAGGAGACAAATAACGTTGAAGCTTGAGATAAGTATATACTAATGGTGAGTTAGCATCATTTGGATCCTTTGGTTCAATAGCTGGCCCAAACAACTTCTTAAGAGCTGCATCTGGAACAATTTCACGTCTATGTTCAGGATTCTGAAGATCTTTTTCCTTGATATAGCTAGTAATATGTCTAGTGACATCGGTTCTTGCAATAGGATCAGTTTTCTTTACACCAAATTGAGAAAGGAAACTATAAAGATCGTCAGATACAATCACTGGTGATGCAAACCCAGATGGCTTTCTTGGAGTGCTATCATCAGAATGAGTCTTCTTCTTTTTAGATCTTTTTGATGCTTCCTTTACTGCATGTTCATGATCACGTTGCATCTTTCTCAAATCTTGAATTTCACGTTTCAAATCATTCATAAAATTTTGCTTAGACTTGATCAATGCTTCAAATCTTTGTTTCATAGAAGTAGCATCAGTTGATTCAACTTCAGCAACCGTAGCATCAAGTGTAACTGTAGTTGCAGCTTCAACTGGTGCAGTAGTAGTTGTAGTAGTTGATTCTACTACAGGACTTTCAACAATAGGTTCTTCTTTAATCTTTGTAGTTTTCTTGGTAGTTTTTACAGTTGCTTTAGTGGATGTAGATACTTTGCTCATTTGTTTTTTAATGTTACTATAGGAATTTTTTTGAATAATCTTACGCACTAAGGCTATAATTAAAAGGAAAAAATACCAATAATCAATTTTTTCTTATTCGTTTTATATATTTATTTTTAATACTATATTTTTTATACTATATTTTTCTATGATTGGCAATAATGGATCATATTATATAATTGATTCTACTTTAAGAGAAGGACAGCAAAATTCAGTTTGCAATTTTACACTGGAACAAAAAAAAGAATTCTTATTATTATTAGATAAATTTGGTATAGAATACGCTGAATTAATAAACCCTAATGCGTCTCAAAATGCATTTTATGAGTTTCAATCACTTATAAATTTTAAAAAAGAAAACAATCTATCGATAAAATTAATAGCTCATATTAGAAATCACTACGACGATGTAGAAAAAGTACTACAATTACAAAAAGTTGATGGAATTAGTTTAGTTATAAGCACAACTTCAGTAGATTCAACTCATAAAAAATATATTGACCAAATAATACATGATGTGGTTAATAATTCAAAATATATAAAAGAAAAAGATAGTAATATAGAAATACATTTTTCAATTGAAGATTCATATCGTACAGATCCTAATATTTTATCAAAACTATTTCTTGCTATAGAAGATTATGTCGATAGAATTGGTATATCTGATACTATAGGTATCGCAACACATTTTGATATAGAAAATACTATTTATTTAATAAAAAATTCAACTAGTTCATCGTTAGATATAGAATGCCATTTTCACAATGATTCATCAAGTGCTGTTTATAATGCGTATGTCGCTCTCACTAATGGATGTACACATATAAATACAAGTGTATTAGGTCTAGGTGAAAGAAATGGAATAACTGACTTATCTGGAATAATATCAAGATTGTATACTACTTACCCAGAATCACTTAAAAAATATAATTTGCACATACTACATCATCTAGATACATTTGTATCACAATGTATAAATATACCTATACCAATAAATAACCCAATTACTGGCAAATGTTCGTTATATCACAAAGCAAACAACCGGATTAGTTATCAAATAATAAATCCAAAAGACTTTAACTTGTCAGATAATATAATAATATTTAGTTCAAATATGGAATATAACTCATTAGATACATTTTTAAAACAAAACCTACCTCATATACATCAAAAGTTAACAACTACTTATATAAAAAAGTTGTGTAATTGTATTAAAATTGATATTTCTAAAAACCCAAAATTATATGATTATATGAACAATAACACTGATTTTGCTATAAAGTATATTTCTAAATTTGTTTGTTAATCAAAATAAAATGAACTAAACTTTTATATATTTTTTATATATAATAGTTATTTTGTTGAATATATGTTTAGGCAGAAGCCATGTAAAGATTATAAGCATGGTAAAGACCAGCTGCGGCAACTGTAAATTTAACATATTTTTCAATATCACCACCACCAGTAGCGAGTTTAACGGCATCCATACCGTTGTATGCGACAAGACCCCAGTTAAGGGCTCCAGCGACTAGTAAGACTTGAACAAGTAAAAGAGCGATTTTTTGATAATCCATTTTATTTTATACTATATAATAATAAAAAAAATTATAATAAAATATTTATTATTTTTTCATTAAATTGTTTTAAAAATATTTTCGATTGCCATAAATATTCTTTATTTATCATATCTAGACAAATATTATCCGGATAATATTCTAATAACTCCCTACTTTTTGTATTAAAAATTCTAGACAATTTCAAATATAAATTTGTATCAATTGTTTTTACGATTTCTAATAAAGAGTCTTTTGGTAACACCATAAGTAATTGGTTAAGAGTACTGAATGGTATAGAATTATTAAATAATGTCAAGGCAGTACTTTGCACATTTAATTTATTTGATCTAGTATTTTTTAAATACTCAAATATATCACTCGCAAAAGGAACAGCGTGATGCTGATAATACCATGACCAATTGTTATGACTATGATTATTATAGTAACCTATAATCCAATTTAATCCTGTAATATAATCTTTACAACATTTTGTAACATCGGTAATACCATAGAATTTATAATAACGTTCTTTATAACCACTTTCATTGAAACGAATATAATCTTGTTTGTAAATGAAAATGTTTGTATTTGGATTTGTGTTTATATATTCTAAATCGTATGTATCTCTATAACATGATTTTTTCCCTTTATAAACACTATAAATATTTTTAAAAAATAATAGTTCAGTCTTTGATAAATTATATAATAAATCACATAACATTTCCATATTTATAACATCTTGTAAATTTGTAGTAGAATTTCTTAATTTCTCCATACATATTAATCCAGTATATTTACGTGTATTAATCAATATACTATAATATTTTAATAACACATTTATACCACCTTCTTTAATTAACAAAGAAGGTATATGTTCCAAAAAATCATTTCCCAATAAAAAACACAAGAATATGTAATCATATATCAAATTCTCATTGGATATAACAGTATTCTTTTCCAAATTCAACCTAAGATCCTTACATACATATTGTTTCAGTTTTTTAATTGCTACATATGTATATACCCTGTCCTTTTCTGATAATTTACTATTAAAAGTATTATCCCTTATTAACACTATATTATCAGATTTAAAACTTATTAAACTCAACATAATCAAGTCTGCATCTAAACCATAAATACATATTTGTTTATCATTGTCAATATCTGAAATTATCTTCATCATTTTATGTTCACCTTCACCTGGTATATTAGAATCTGATATAACTACTTCCGATAAAAATGACCCGCAATCATTCAAAATAAATTGTTTAAATACATTTAACTTTTTAGTCAATTTGTCCATAAAATCTGTTCCAGGTGTAATTTTATTGGAATTCCAATATACTTTATCTTTCTTATCATCACCTTTTTTACTCAATTCAATTTCTATGTTTTTATCTAGAATCTTGAAAAAATGAGATTTATATCTTCGCTCTCTTTGTTGATTAATTTTTGCACGTGGCGCAACACCATCTATCATTATATAAAGATATTTTGGCTTAATAACATTTAAAATATATCTAGTGTAATCTATACAATTATTTATAATATTATCTTCTATCTCATACATATCACGTACATTATCTGGTAAATCATATAATGCCTGTTGAGCACACGGATGAATCATACTATTGTAATCTAAGAATAAATAGTCAATGTGAGATTTTGAAATACTCTTTTCATCTACAGTAAGATCATTTTCTGTATTGTATTTTTTATATATAGTATAAAAGTACCACGGTATACCCATATTATATCTATTATATTGCAAATACAAATATTATTCATTTTTTTTATATTATTTGCGTTACCAATTCGGATGATTCTTCCTACCTAGTTTATCACAATTTATCGCAATTTATCGCAATTTATCACAATTTATCGCAATTTATCGCAATTTATCGCAATTTATCGCAATTTATCACAATTTATCGCAATTTATCGCAATTTATCACAATTTATCGCAATTTATCGCAATTTATCACAATTTATCGCAATTTATCGCAATTTATCACAATTTAGCATAGCTTATCACAGTTTATCACAGTTTATCACAGTTTATCACAGTTTATCACAATTTATCACAGTTTATCACAATTTATCACAATTTATCACAGCTTATTACAGTTTATCACAATTTATCACAGCTTATTACAGTTTATCACAGTTTATCACAGCTTATCACAGCTTATTTTGGTTATGTTCTTATTATTTTGGTTATGTTCTTATTATTTTGGTTAGTTATGTTCCTTGTTCCTAAGTTAGGTTATATAGTCTTGGTATATTAACAAACAATTCTTGTTATCATCAAATTCAAAACCTTGTTTGTATAATAAATTTTTAAAATGTCGAAACTCATTTTCAGTGTTATCTTCAGATGTTATTTTATCCTCTTCTTCTATTTCATCGTCATAAACATTTTCAATATCTTCTTCTGATATATACGTACCATCGTCGTTTTCTTGTTCTTTTTCATCATCATCTTCTTCTTGTTTGTCATTTTCTTTTTCTTCTTCAATTTCCTCTTCGTTATCTGAAATATGAAAAGAATCTTCTGTTATATCAACAACACTTTCATTATCTTTTACATTATCGTAACCACTGTCATTTTCATCTGGGACATGTAATTCATCGTTTTCAGAACTTTTCATTTCTCTACTCTTATTACTTCTTATTAATTTTATAGATACTGTTATTCTATGGTACACACTACCTTTTTGAAATCTATTTTTGTATTTTATATATTCTTTAATCAATAAATCCGGATCCGTTATATGTTCAAATACACGTTTTTTCTTTATAATTTTTCTTTTAATTACTATATTTAATGAAGGATCCTTTAATTGTAAACGATTAACGTATTCGTCTCTTTTTTTTTGTATATTTTTTTGTAATCTTTCTTCTATTAAATTTTTATAGTAACTTAATAATTCAATTCTTCTTCTATCCATTTCTTTTAAAATACCACTGTTCTTTTCTATCAAATCTAAACAATTACATATTTTTTCCAATATGACAGTATCAATTTGTAATAAATTAAAAAAATATCCATTCACATTTTTCGTATAATCAATTTTCGTCATTCTTAATATATTCAATATATGCATTTTTTCTTTTGTATTTAATTTATTAATTCTTGTTATAACATCTTTTATATCAATGTCAATTGGTATTTTGTTATAGTTTTCAGATTGATTATCTTGTGTTTCTTCTGTTATATCATTATCATCAATATTATCCTCAGTATTATCTATATTATCAGTATTGTCATCGATATTATTTAATGTAAAGTTGTTAATTAAATTCATTATATAATTATTAGAAAGACGTTAATAATACAATTTTTTTTTAACTATACAGAATAATATGTCTGGAAACATTCATGATACAAACGTGACAAAATTAAAAGATGAAGTTGACAATTTATTGACAGAATTAGATGCGATTATTGAAAGCAAAGATAATATAGTATACTACGAAGATACATTAAAACGTAAGTATAAATATATATCAGAAACATCTGATAATTTATGGAACTTAATTATAAGTCAATATAGAAATTCTGCATTTAATAAAACAATTTTTTTGAACAACTTGGAAATGATGTTATCAGCTATATCAAATATACAACAATCGAGAATTACACAACATAATGCTTCTGAAAATATAGGAGAAACATTAGCATCTCAATTTATACCACAACTAAAAAAATAACTTGTTCGTTATGTTTAAGTTTATTTTATATTGTTTTATATAATATAAAATGGATGACATAAATGTAAAGATTGATTCAACTCAATCTATCGGATTTTTCTCCAGATTACAAGGGCAACCTATTACATCTAAAGAACCACCTAAACCAGTACCTATCACTTCCAGAGAACCACCTAAACCAAAACCTATCACTTCTAAATTAGTTGAAATACCAGTTGAAACACCCGTTGAAACACCCGTTGAAACACCCGTTGAAACACCCGTTGAAACACCCGTTGAAACACCCGTTGAAACACCCGTTGAAACACCCGTTGAAACACCCGTTGAAATACCAGTTGAAATACCCGTTGTTGAAGCTCCCGTTGAAACACCCGTTGAAACACCTGTTGTTGAAGCTCCCGTTGAAACACCCGTTGAAACACCCGTTGAAACACCTGTTGTTGAAGCTCCCGTTGAAACACCTGTTGAAACACCCGTTGAAACACCTGTTGTTGAAGCTCCCGTTGAAACACCTGTTGTTGAAACTCCCGTTGAAACACCCGTTGAAGCTCCCGTTGAAACACCTGTTGTTGAAACACCAGTTGAAACACCCGTTGAAACACCTGTTGTTGAAGCTCCCGTTGAAACACCTGTTGTTGAAACACCAGTTGAAACACCAGTTGAAACACCAGTTGAAACACCCGTTGTTGAAGCTCCCGTTGAAACACCTGTTGTTGAAACACCAGTTGAAACACCAGTTGAAACACCAGTTGAAACACCAGTTGAAACACCAGTTGAAACACCAGTTGAAACACCCGTTGTTGAAGCTCCCGTTGAAACACCTGTTGTTGAAACACCAGTTGAAACACCAGTTGAAACACCAGTTGAAACACCCGTTGTTGAAGCTCCCGTTGAAACACCAGTTGAAACACCAGTTGAAACACCCGTTGTTGAAGCTCCCGTTGAAACACCAGTTGAAGCATCTATTGAATTTATTAATAAACTAAATGCTACACCTAAAAATATAGGACATAACAAGTTTCAACAAAGGATTGAAGAATTAGAAGGTGTGATAAATAACTACAAGACTACAGAGCAACAATCAGAGTTAAAAATTAATTTGTTTAAAAATACTATTACGACTTTACAAAGTCAATTGCAGGAGAAATCTGCTCAAATTTCTAGATTAGAAACTAGACATATAGATCCTCAATATGAAAAACAGATAAGTGATTTAACAGGATCTTTAAATGAAAAAAATGATGTGATTGGAGTATTACGTGGTAATTTATCAACATCTGAAAAAGAATTAGAATTTTTTGATAAAAAGTGTAATGATCTTATAAAACAACGTGATGAAACATTACAACAAATTGATGATATTAAAAAACGTTATTCGGCATTAGAAAATAATCATCAAAGACAAGCTATTCAACTTCAAGTAAGTGGTGAGAGTATTTTAAAACTTGAAAACAAACTAAATTTAGAGGAAAATATAAGACGAAATTTAGAAAATGAGATAGAAAGTATGAAGACAGAATTAACAAATTATAGAACAGATATCAAGAATGTTACTATAGAACGCGATAATGAAATTAGTAGGTTACAGAATGAATTAAAAAGTAAAGATATTATTGTAGAAATGGAAGAAATAAAACCTGCACAATCAGTTACATATGTTACTGGTAATGTACAAATCAATAGGCGAATCAATAGAAAATTACCGAAAAAACGTAAGCCAACAATTACTAATTAAAAGTTACTGATAACTTTTACGTGATAACTTATTACATCTTGTTTATGCTGACTAAGTTTAAATTTTGTTTTTAATAATGGATATTCGTGAGGATTCCATTCTAAATCTATAATATCATCTAAAACACCATCACTTTTTACTAATTCTTGTATTTTACCTGATTTTGATTTATCAGATCTTGAAATACAAAAAATACCATTAGCTCCACCTGGAGTTTGAGAGTTTATAATTATGATAAATGATCCAATTTCTTTTATATGTTGTGTTCGAGTATTGTTTATATATCCAACTGTAAAGGAAGTATAACCTAGAAATCTTAATAAATCGGAATTATTTTTTATGTTTATATTCATTGTAAACGAGTTGGGGTCAGTCGTAGGGATTTTATCACTTGAATTATTAAAAAAAATATCAAAAATTGACACGTCTGAAATAGATGGAAACTTAAAAGACATTTTTATTATATAATGAAAATATAATAGAAATAATGTTTATACGAATTTTATAGTTTATAAATAATTATTCATTAAAAAAGTGTTCATTAATTTCATTAATTTTAGGTTTGTTATGAAAATATTGTGTTTTCTTAAATTTTGGTACAGTTATATGTTTTACACCATCTTCATGTTCATAATCGTAATCATTTGTTTTTTCTGGTTTATTTGACATTTGTTTTACGTCATCGTAATCGTAATTTTTAATCAATTCATTTGATGAAACATAATGTAAAGACTGATCACTTTGTTCTTTATCAACTAATAAAATATTTTGTAAACTATTTCTTAAACTAATACTACTACTATCATTATCATCAAAATTGTATACAACTTGTATATTATTGTCTTTTTCAGTTTCTTGTTTAAATTCTAAAACGGTTTTAATTTTATCTAATGGTAAGTAATTTTGTAAAATATTTTCTAAATCGTTTATCAAGTCTTCATTTTTTAATGAATATAAAAGTTTGGGATTTTCATATACTCTTCTAGCTATTCTTCGTAAACATTTATAATAATATGTTTTTAATGATGGAAGTTTATAATTTTGTAATAATGCATCTACGTAAACATCTGGTTTATTAATCATAATTTGTGTAGATAATTTGATTATATCCTTTAATAATTGGTATAGTTGTTCTTCTGATAAGTCCTTGCGTTTTTCTACCCATTTTAAAAATTTAGAATACTGTTTGTCCAATGTTTTATCTGACCATTTTGTAATTTTTAATAAACTCCTTTGAAATTCAGGGTATAAACTGGGTTTTTTTGCAGAGGTATTGTGATATAACTTTTCTTGTTCAAATAGTTTTAAAATATATTTGTAAACAAATTTGATAATCAGGTTATACAATTCTGTTTTTAGACGTGTATTTTCAGTTAAACTGTGTTTTAACATATCTTTATTTAACTAATTATTTTTTTATTTTGTTTTCTGCGAAAGGAATTGTTAAATTATAATCTATATATAATTAAAAGAATGAACTTTCATACATTTGTATTAATCTCTACTATTATATTTTATATAGTTTTACGTATGTATAAGCAAAATATAAAAGAAGAAAAGGTAAGTAAAAGTAATCTTTTGTACGTTTTGTTTTTACCATTTATAATGTATCTTTATCATTTTATGTATGGTGTAGTACCTAAATCAACTACAGTATTACCTGAAATGAATGATTTACAGAAAATATCAAATAATATAAATACATTACAGGAAAATAGTATATTTGATAGTATAAAATCATCAGAACCTTTATTAACTTCACCTTTTCCTGAGTCAACTATAGGTATAAGTACTTCTTCATCTAAATAAAATGTGTAGTTTCCAAAAATTAATTTCTATGTTTCATGTAAGTAAATGGGGGAAAACATATATTATAACAGTAGTAATATTTTAAACAAGTTTGAGTTTTCAGGACACAAATCTGAAAATAAAAGACACCATATACACCAAGAACCAACTCAAATGTTGTTGAGAAATTATATTTCAAAGGTTACTCCGTTTGAAAATGTATTGTTGTATTATGATGTTGGGGTTGGAAAAACTTGTGCAGCTATAACTATAGCTGAAGGTTTTAAGGAATATATAAATAATATGGGGAGACGTATAGTTGTATTAGTTAAAAATAAAAACATTGAGAAAAATTTTATTGGTGAATTGTTAAGTAAATGTACTAGGGAAGAATATCTTGATAATGAAGAATATGATATCTACAGTGGTAAAATAACATATAGGGGATCTGATACACATAGAAATGAGATTATTACTAGAGCTAATAAAACTATTTCAAAATCTTATAATTTTGTAACCTATGGAACGTTTATTAATAGAGTTCTTGGTGCTAAACAATTTGAAAAAAATGAACTTGGTCAAAATACAAAACGTGTAAAAAGAACTGAAACTGGTGAAATTCAACGTAAACGTATAAAAGATGAAATAAAAAATTTGAATAACACTGTTATTATAGTTGATGAAGCTCATAATGTAACAGGAAATGAAGTTTATACCTCTTTGATGAAAGTTTTATCTAGGTCATATAATTACAGATTAATTTTATTAACAGCAACACCAATGTATGATAATTCTACTGAAATATTTGAGTTGGCAAATTTGTTAAATATAAACAATAGTCGACTTCAGTTTCCTATAGGAAATAATTTACTAAAACAAACTGATTCTGGAAATAGTTATTTAATAAAGAAACGATCGGATTATATAAACAGAGCAGCTTTAAAGGGTGACGTTTATGAAATTACTACATGGGGAAAGACACAATTAGAAGAATCATTAATAGGTAAGGTTTCTTATTTAAAAGGAAATACAGAAACAAATCCTGAAAAAATTGAACTAGGTGAACCTTTAATATCTAATAATGTTGGTACAACCAAAGTTTATTTATGTGAAATGTCACAATATCAATATAAAGTATATATAAATGCATTAAAATCTGATCTAGGACAATTTTCTAAATATGACATGTCAACTGCTATAAAACGAATAGAATCTGAAGAAAATGTTATGGAAAGTGATAGTATAATATCAAAAGCGAGTTCTCTTTATAAAAATAGTAGTGATGCTTCAACAATGACATATCCGGAATTTACATATGGAAAAGATGGGTTTTCAAATACATTTTCTAAAGCTGGTAATAAATATACTATAAACGATAAAAATGTATTGACACGAGATTTGAAAATGTATTCATCAAAATTATATAATCTCTTACAAAATATAAACAAAATGCGAACTGGTAATGTTTTTATTTATACAAATTATGTTAATTATGGTGGTACTTCTTTGTTACGTCAACTTTTATTAAATAATGGATACTATGAGTATTCTGGTAAAAATATATCTGAAGAACGTTATTATAAAAATTTTATAGTGTTTGATGAAGGTACTAGTTTAAGAAATAGAGAACAATTCAAGAGGGTGTTTAACAGTGATGAAAACAAAGATGGTAAATATATTAGGTTTATTATTGGATCACCTATTATATCAGAAGGTATTACATTAAAAGCTGTTAGACAAGTTCATATTATAGAACCGTATTGGAATATGAGTAAAATTAATCAGATTATAGGAAGAGCTGTTAGAAATTATTCACATCACGCTTTAGAAAAACAAGAAAGGAATGTTGAAATTTATAAATATGTATCTGTTTTTTATAGATCAGATGATAAAAAATTAGACAGTAAATCAGATCTTGCAAAATTTTTTATAGACAGAGAAAAATACATTCTTTCTGAAGAAAAAGATAGAAGCAATAAATTGATTGAACGACAACTTAAGACAATAAGTTTTGATTGCGCACTCAATACATCACGAAATACTATTGTAAATGGTATATCTGGTTCCCCTGAATGTGATTACACGGATTGCAATTATACATGTAAACAATTACCAACAACCGAACGTGTTGATAAATCAACTTATAAAATGTATATTACATTTTTTGATCAGTTTGATATTTATTTTATTATTGAAACCATTAAAACAATATTTAGTAAAACTTTTGTATGGCATTTAGATGATATAAAGCAATATATACAAATGTTGGAACCATTGGTTACAGATGAAGCTATTTATACAACATTAAAACATATGGTTGATAATAAAGTATTTATAGTTGATATGTATGGTAGAGAAGGTTTTCTCATAACAAGTGGAAATTATTATATATTTAATGATTCTGATATTGATATAGACTCAAGTATTTATTCGAAAATACTGGACTTTTCAGTAGATGTTAATAAATATTCGTTAAAACAATTCTCTGAGAAACATTTACAGACAAATCCATTTAAAAAAGAAAAGTCTAAAAAAGAAAAACAAGAAGAGTCAGATGAACCAAATGAAATTGATTTATTAACACAAGCAGATTTGGATTATAATATAGATATTGAAACTAATTACCCCATTTACGGAACATATAGAACCAAAAAAGGTAAAACTGATATGTGGGAACATAAATATGGTAAAAGAGATGAAAAGTTTAGAATTTTAGATTTGCGTAATATGGCAATTTCTTCTAAAAATAAAGATCAAAGACGAGATGTTACAGGGAAAGCTGCTGAAAGTTATGAAATATCAGATCTAAGATCAATAGCTAAAGCATTAAACATTGAAGTTAATGATACTCACCAGAAAGCTGATTTGATCCGATTAATAAAACGTTTGTTAGAATCTGAAAATAGAACACTTAAATAAAAAACATTGTTAATTATACAAATTATACAAATTATACAAATTATACAAATTTTACCCAAATCTACACCAAAATCTACACCAATTCCCCAAACAATTCCCCAAACAATTTACTAATTTTATTTATATGTAAATATATATAAAATATAAATGGAAACAAGCAATAATGATCAAGAATTAAATGATTATATATATATTTTATTAGGTACGTGTTGTAGAATTTCAAATACAATAATTAATTTAAATTTAAAAAAAAAAACAGGATTATTTGAATGGATGCGTTCAGAAAAATTTACAGATATACTTTCAATTGTAAAAAAGGTAGTAAACGATGAACCTGTAGAAATAACAAGTAGAAGTGAATTACCTAATGATGATTTTTTAGCAGATACTGAAATAAGATCTATTCATTTTAGAAACAATTTTGATGAAATTTTTAAAAGAAGATCAGCTAGATTTTTAGATGATATAAAAAGTAATAATAAAATTGTTTTTATAAGAGATGATTACGTTTATAACGTAACTAAAGAAAATATAGAAGAATTTAAACAATATATTGAAAAGGTCAATCCAAACTGTAAATACAATATACTACTACTTAGTCCACCAGAAAAATTTAATAAAATAACAACAGACAAATTGTATCACGAATTATATAAAGAAGTAAACTACATAGAATATTTAAAACAAATAAAATTCGAATAAACTGCAACTTAAACGTATAACAGTGGCAACATTTATTACTTAAATTACTTAAATTACTTTTTAATTTTATTTTTATTGGTTAATTATAATTATGTGTTATTCGGAAGCTCAAAGTCAAAAATCGTTCATTATTAATTTAGTTACATGTTATGTATTATATACATATAAAAGTAATTCACCAACTCATAAAATTTTAGCATTGTTTTTGGGTTTTGTTGGACTTATGCAATTGTTTGACTTAATTTTTTGGAAAAATCAAAATATTAAAGATCCATATCAAGCAAATGTTAATTATACAACAACAAAAATAGCTATGTTTGCAAATCATTTACAACCAATTATATTAGCTTATTTAATATATTCATTTACAGGTTCATTAGGAACTGTATCTAAATTATTATTACCTATTTATGTAGTTGTTATATCATTGTACACAATACAATCTTATAAGAATATAAATTATACAGTACAAGAATCTGTTAGTATAAGAGATTTAAATGATTTATTATTTCCTGAACCAAAAGATGACAGTGTAAGAACAACGTTAAAATGGGAATGGAATAAACAAAAAAATAGTTTATTTGTTTATATACTATTTTTAATTACATTATTAGTACTAGCATATGAAAATTTTAAATATCCCATTAACATTGTCTTGATATTTATTAATTTATTTACATTTATACTTTCAGCATATTATCATAAAGGACAATCATTAGGCAGATTTTGGTGTAAGTTTGCCGCGTGGGTTCCATTATTTTTTATTGTTATAAGTAATGTTATTGAAACTTAATAGTTATTACATTTAAATTAATTTATGATATATGTTATCATAATTTAATACATATAATTTAATACATTTAATTTAATGTAAAGTGAGTGGTGCAAAATTTTTTAACATATTTGATTGTAATGAAAATATAAAACTAGAGAAAAGTACATTTGGTGCATATATTTGCATATCAGCACTAAATTCGTGACTTGTTAATATATGTAAATAATACGATGTAGTAATAACAGTTAATAGTTGTAATAAACCAAATAATATATTGTTTACTTTGTTGTATTTTTTTTGAATGGCAATAAAAATATTATCTATACTTTTACCAATTATAAATGCTAAAAAAAAGATTTTTAAACTATGTAAAATATAAGTATTAAAATTAGTAATGTGCATTAACAGTCTTAATCTTATTAAATATTTTTATTTTCTTAAATTCTGTGTAGTGTAGGTCTAACAACACAGATATTCGTATATTTTCTTAGAAAGTGCCTTACCAATTCGTCTAGTTTTACCATTTGTTTCTGAAACAATTATCTCAGATAATAATAATTCTTTATCAGAATCTTTTTCTAATGTATTGTATTTGTTAATTAAATCCTTGATATTATTAAATGGATATGCTATTATGACGTTTGCTACTCGTTGTGATACACCAGGTATTAAACACAATTGGTGTATTAATTTATTTGCAACTAGTTTATCAGAACGTTTTAATAACTTGACTGAATCTACTGCATCCATTTTTTGTTCAAACTCTTTATTATTGAATTTTTTATATAATAGCATAACCATATTAAATGTATCTTGTTTATTTTCACTTTGGATAACGTGATATTTATGTCTAAAACTTAAATTTAATAAGGAACCATTTATAATTGTATTAGATAACATAAAGTTATCACGTTCTAATAGTTGCTTACTACCTTCTATTAAATAACATATTTTATTTGAATCTTGTATGGACTCTGATAATCTAGCCTTTTGTTCTCTAAATCTTCCATCTGTAATACTTGAAGATAAATCTTTCATACTTTTTCTTTCAATCATTAATAATACAGTTGTTAAGTCATCTAAATTTTCAATTAAACAAAAATCTCCTACAGGTAGTGACGCAACTTTGAATTTTATTTCAGTATTTTGAAAATCAAATGTTAATATTTTATCATTTTCTACATAAATAAATTCAGATAAACGTTTTATAAAATCTTGTTCCCTGTAATCGATCAATAAATACATTTTATTTCTTTATATATTACAAAAGAACTAAATACCAAAAAATGAACGGTGAAATTGAACAAGATTCAAAAAAATTAAATTCTACAAAACAACTGAAACCTAAATCAATGTCCTCTAAAACTAAAAGTAAAGTTGATTTGCAAGAAGAACAGTGTGATGAAAAAAGTGCAAATATATTTTTAGCTAACATGATTTCTGTATTTCATACATTAGTAATTATTTTTATTTTACTAGCCCCATTTTGTAATATACCATCACTTTTAATATTGCACGTGACGTTTTCTTTTAGTTTACTTATTCATTGGTATAATAACAACAATGAATGTTCGCTAACGTATATGGAAGCAAAATTGAGAGGTTTAGATAGGACTGAAAGTTTTAGTCATAAATTTATATCTCCGTTATATGATATTTCAAAAACTGAATGGTCAAAATATTGTTATATTATAACAATTGTATTAATGTGCGTATCTATTTACTATCTTTACCATTCTGATAAAGTTTCACAAGCATGGAAATGTTTTAATGATACATCAAAAGAACTAGAATACAGAAATATGTCATTATATAGAAAAATAATATTTGGGTTTAATTGCTTTAAACCTCTATTGATGTGGTGTTGATGGAGCGCGTGAGATGATTATTTTTTTTATATTTGATTTATAATATGGACATTGATTTTCATTCTCGGTATATAAATTTTGATTTTGATAAGATATTAAAAGACAATAACAATAATCTAGTAAATTCTGAAGATGTGTACTTGAATTTCAAAAAACAATATTTTGATGAAACTGTTTTAGCATACAAAGAATTTCAAGAATCATCAAAGCGGTTAAATGAATTACAAGAATTAGGAGGTTATAAACACAATTCAAAGCGAACAAAACATTTATTTGTTTATATTGATGAAGAAAAAATAGAAAATTTAAAAATACAAATAAAAAAAATATACATGACTCAAGAAAAACGTCTTTCAAATTTTTATAATTATATCATTTTATTAAATACTAAACAAAATTTATTTATAGAAAAACCCAAAATAACTGACAAACGAAGTTTTTTGTCAAAGCTTTTTGATAAAAAGGTTTAGTAATTACATCATAGTTGTTAAAACTGAAACGATTTGTTTAGATTTTTCTCTTTCTTGTTCCAATTTATGTTTATAATCGTAACAAGTTCTTAATTCGTTTTTAAGTTGTTTTAATTGGTTTTCAAGATTTTCAATAGAGTGTTGATGTTTACAAATAAGTGTTTTAGTAGATGAAAGAAATTTGCTATGTAAATACATCAAGTCTTCTGTCTGCATATTTTCATTACAAGTTACACAACGTCTACTTTCAAAGTATTCCGTATCTAAAATTGGATAGTTATAAATGTCTTTGAAGTTTACTTCAACTAAGCATTTAATATGAAAAATATGATTGCAACTTAAGATAAGAAATGGTCCATTCTTATCATTGCAAATATTACAAGTATGAGTTTCAATGTGCGATGATGCATAATCTTCCATTACATTGTTTTGTTTTTTTCCACTGTAAATGTTTCTTAATTCTGATACTTTACTTTTTGAACCAAGATCCAAACTACTTGTATCACTTTCAGTTTCGTATAAATTTTGCATTTAATTTTAAATGAATGCAAAACAAAATCAATTTTTTATAAACAATACGGTAAATTTCAAATTAGTTGGATTATTACAATTGTTCCATATGAAAATTGTATTCAAAACGAGGCAAAATTGTAGTTGATATCATTATACCACAATATTCCTGCGGTGTATTAGAATAATCAATGTATTCATATAAATTTAACCGAATAGCCTCAATTACTAATAATTTAAAAATGTTTTTAAATTCCAATCCGTGACCTTGTATTGGATTTCCCATATTATCATAATTACATAAATGCGCAAGTTCATGCAAAATAACATACATTAACAAATTTATATCATATATATTTTCTGATTGATCACGTGTTCTTAAACAAACGTGCATATCTTGTTTGTCTACAGTATATGTTGTATATCTTTCATCAATAGCTGCTTCTGATAGAATGTATGAGTTATAATTTTCCCCTAATTTTTTAATAAAATAATTCCTTGAAGGATCTTTTTCATATTTTGTTGATAAGTGAGTAATGAGCTTTGTAACGCGTGTATTTATTTCAGCTAATGTATTTGCAGATTCTTTTAAATAAACATCACTTTTTGTATGACCTCTCCTTATAATATACTTTTTATCATCTATATCAGATTTTATGTATAAAGTTTCACTGTATGTAGTTACCATATTAATTGTGAAATACAACACTAATATAAAAGTTATTAATACTAATATGATATCCATTATTAATAACATGTAAAAAAAGTTTTTTAAATTATTGTTGATTTCCAGGTTTATATTCGATTGCTCCCCGGCATACTGGGCAAAGTTTACATTCTGGTTGTTCAGAACATTTTGAAAAATCTACCATTATATTTTCTGCATTTTTTTGTAAAAAGGATCTATATTCGTGCGAATTTTTAACGTTGTACTTTTTTTGAAGAGCATTGTTTAGTTCACAATTAGGATTGTAATCGGTAAATACACGAGCGTCACTCATAACGAATTTTGGCATTCTGTTTTATATATTATCTAGATAAAAAATTTTACTGTTAATAAAGTTAATTATTCAATAAATACTGATCATAGCCAGAATTCTCAGCTGATATATCATACGATGACCTAAAATGTAACCCACCATCATATTTATCTTCCCTTTCATCTATATTTTTATCATGATTTTCTTCAATCGTATCATCAATTTCTAATATATTTTCTCTATAATCCCCTTCACCTTGTAATGTCACATAATTAATAATATTAGTCTCATTAGTCTCATTAGTCTCATTAGTCTCATTAGTCTCATTAGTCTCATTAGTTTGTGTATTCTGTTGTTGTTGTGTATTTGTATCATTTACTTGTATATTTAGTTGTTGTAATTGTTGTTGTGTATTCTGTTGTTGTGTATTTGTATCATTTACTTGTATATTCTGTTGTTGTGTATTCTGTTGTTGTGGTTGTTGTTGTGGTGGTTGTCTTAAATCTTCTGTATTCATATTAAATAATGATGTTAATAATTCAGGTGTTAATAAAGATACATTATTAGTACTAGGCATACTTGCAAAAGATGAAATTCTAGTTAATGGAATTCTAGATGTTTGAATTGTTGTATGAAATGGTATAGATTGTTGTTGACCAACGTTTGCATTCGACACTGCGTTTCTAATTGGATTTGATCCCCTATCATTTCGTTTTTGCAAGTGATCATTAATCATAATAAGTTCATTGTCTAAAATTTGAAACGTTTTTGATACATCAGTTTTATATGATTGTAAATCTTTTACACGTGTTCGCATTTTTTGATTTTCCATATGCAAATTATCAAACCTCTTATGTAACTTTGAATATTCCCTTTCAGATTCTAAAAATTTATTAAAATAATACCAAGAAATTATACCAAGAATGATACATACAATGGTGGATAATTGACTTGACATTCGTTTAATACTATGTTATATAATATAATAAAATAACTACTACTTAACGTAAAATTACATAAAATATATAATTATTGGTATTATATAATACATAAACTATCAAATACCATCTATATATTTGTACCTACTTTTTTTATAATTACTTAATTAATTTTGTTTTTCTTAATTTTATAATTACTTAATTTATTTGCTGTTTCCTGGATTTTTCCATATTTAATAATTATATTAATATTATAATAGAATTATTTTTAAATATATATAGTTGGTAACTACTTTATAAACTTTTTGTATAGTTAAAACTACTATAATATTGTTTTACAGGAATATTTACATTTCTACTTGATGATTTATATTGCTTTTTACCTGTATAATAGAAATTAGAACACACATAATTATCTTTCATAATTAACAAATCATCGTATACTTTTTTAATAACTTGTTTTTTAGCAATATCATATGGTCTAATTACAGACATACACTCATCATATGTAAACCATCCAATGTTTTGAACTTCGCCAGTTTGAATTTTGTTTTTATAATCAATTTTTGCCGGTGGTGCATTGTCTTTAATCTTAACTAAATAATAAATGTGTCTATATCTTACACCATTTGTACCAACAAATTCTTCGTGTATAGTTGGATAATTCTTGATAAAGTCATAACAACTTTTATCATAACCAGTTTCTTCAAAAAATTCTCTTTCTGCACAAGCAATATTTGTTTCTTTCATGTTTCTACGCCCCTTAGGAAACCCAAATTCTTGAAATGTAAATTTAGATTTGCCAAACTCTTGTATTAAACATGGGATATCTAATTTTTGAAATTTTCTATAAGCATATTCATATTCATTTTTAAAACATTTACTATCGTGATTTACCCATAATGTTCTCCATATTTCATCAAAAGATTTTGTTAGTAAAGATTGTTTTTCTTGTTCGGTCATTTCATTCAAGAAAATAGGAAGTATTTTTTTTGATTCTAATGGATCATCTGGATATTTTCCTCTAACAAAATCAGTAAAGCCCATTGTGTCTTTTCTTTGAATCATTAAAAATTTAGTCTTTGGATAAGTATTTGTTGTATTTGTTGTATTTATTTGTTTAACACTTGATAATATATTCACTAATGTACTATTCTTATCGTGTATCTGATTAGTATTACTTTCAACTACTTTAAAAGCTATAATCCCAAAACTAGTAATAGGTCCGTGACAATCCTTTACAACATGACCCTTTTCTCCACAGTTAACACAATATATATTTCTATATTTGGATTTGTTTGGAGATTTCTTTCTTGGATTATATGCTAATACGTCTTTGTTATTCAGGAAAACAAAATGATCAGACTCTGGTGATGTTGATAATACTCCCTCATCTTGTATAACAACTTTTTTTACAAAACTTTCAACAATTTCATTTATAAAATCATTATTATTACTTGTATATTTATCATTTTTAGTATTCGTATTTTCTTTTAAACAGTTTCGGTATTGTGATTTTTGAGGTAACATAACATCAATATCGTTATTCTTATTGAATAAATTAAATTTAGTTTTTAAATTCGCTTTTTTATTAAATCATATATATAACGTTTGAAACAGATTAAATTTTTAATAATAGATACAAATGATAGATTTATATTTGTTTAATACCATTGTTAATACCATATGGTATATTTTTACTATACTTTTTGTATTGTATAGATTTACTTCTTTCTTTAGTTATATTTATAATTTTGTACGTTTTTGTGGTAAATTATTCAAGGGTGTTTATTTTGTTTATGACCAAATACGTATTTATATACGCAAAAGACGAGGTTATGTATATTTTTCAAGTGATGATATAGAAGCACAAGATCACGACATACTATTACCTGATCAAAATTTAAAACATAAAACATTATTACAAAAGTGTAAAGATTATTTTACTAAAAGGTACGATTATTATTACTTTAAATTTTTTGGAAAGAGAAGAAATCTTTCCTCTGTAAGACAAGATCATAATAACCCCATTAATCTTACCGAAACATCATATTCTTCTAATAACTTTAATAACTATTCAAGACAATCCGAAAAAGAATTGTTTGATAAACAATTAAATGACTTATGTGCGAATAATAGCTCTATAGATTTTAATGATTATGTCGAACAACATAGCAATTTACAGTATTCTATGGAAAATTCTAGTTTATTTGATGTAAAATATAAAACTAGTACAAGTCAACAAGCTAAAAGCGATGATAGATTATTTCAATCTATAGAATTAAACAATGTGAATCCAAAAGATAGTTTTTTAAATAATGATTATTTTAAAAATTTTAACCAATCATACGAGAATGAACATTATGAAAAAAACACAAATGAACATTATGAAAAAAACACAAATGAAAATATACAATCACAATCACAATCACAATCACAATCACAATCACAATCACAATCACAATCACAATCACAATCACAATCACAATCACAATCACTTTTAATTAATAATACATATGGTATTCAAGATAGTAATTTATTATTAGATTCTAGTTTTATAAAACGTCTTCAAAGTAACACAAATACAAATGGAAATGTAAATTTAGTTATTAAAAAAGATTGTCATCCAAAATTTACTAAAAAAAATTCAACTATGAATTCATCTTTTTATAAAAGAATTGCAACAATCCAAGAAGAAGAATATGATAATTATAAAAATAAAAAACATAAAAAATACAAAGATGTAGAGAGTACAGATAAACATGTATTTCGTGTAGGAAGTTTTTTGGATAATAATGATTTTTATTCAGTTAATAGTGAATCTGAAGTTATAGATTTACAAAATAACGATGATCAAAATAACGATGATCAAAATAACGATGATCAAAATAACGATGAAAATAACGATGAAAATAACGATGAAAATAACGATGAAAATAACGATGAAAATAACGATGATGAAAATAACGATGAAAATAACGATGAAAATAACGATGAAAATAACGATGAAAATAACGATGAAAATAACGATGAAAATAACGATACATATCAACAAAAATATGGTGTTGATATAAATAATTCTAGTACGTATTTAAGAAATAACATAAGTTATTCGATGATAACAAATAAATTAGATTTTGATTCTGATGATAATTATGCAAATCAAATTTTAAAAAATCCTTATATATAAAAACATATATAAAAACATATATAAAAAAATTTATTTATAAAATTGTATAAATAAAATTGTAGCGTAACTAGGGTGTTGTAGTCCTTTGAATAGTCACTTTGTATCGTTTATTATTATAATTAACAAATGATGAACATATACGAATTCCAGATGTCATTGCTAAAATTTTTAAAATTTCTAAACATTTATCGTAAACCAATGCCCGTCTGTTTCCAGATAGATCTTCCAAAGTACACATATTGTAAATTGCATTGAATTTATCAATGTCTGTTATATCATTTGTATAAAAATAAAATTCGTAATCCCAATTGATTTTTGTGTTTAAACTCATTATTGCGTTTATTATATACATAATAAATAAAATAAACGGAATGTGTAAAATAAAAAGAATAAAATTTTTTATTCTAAATCTGAACTGTCATCTTCTATTTCTAGAATTTTTATTCTCCAACCAGTTATTTTTGCAACATTTTTTTTGTCTAAACGAAATTCTGTACACAGACCATTTTCAAGTTGTTTAGTAAATACTGTAAATTTACCAAATGTATTTCGTATTGTAAAATCAGTTTTATAAATTTCCTTTAGTTGATCTTTTGTAATAAAATCTCCCCGTTCACCTATTACAATATTTTCATCTATAAATTGTTTAATGATGTTATTATCATTTTCGTATTTCTTTGTAACTTGTAATACTGGTAATGGAGGGATTAAACTATGTTCTTTATACAAACGATAATAATCTAATAAAATACACATAAATACACATTGATAATTTTCTAATTTTGATTTAAGATCTTTGTCTATTTTGAATTCGTGAATTCCATTTTTAATGTTTTCAGGATCTGGTTCATCTACAAATCGTGAAATGAACTCTGTTATTTTTAAACGTCTTATTACACCACCATCCAAATCACTCATACTAGGTATTTTATTACAAGCCATAAAAAATTTTGCACAAGGTTTGAATTCTATTTGTGAACTATTCAATTCACGAGTGGATATTCTATCACCACCTGTCAATGCTTTCATTACATCAGCTTGAATTTGATCATTTGACCCTGGTTCTTGCATAATAACACAACGTTTGTGTTGAATACTTGCTAAAGCACTATTTGCACTATTAGCTGATTCTCTTTTACCTGTTACAAGTGAAACAGGACTAATAGATGCATACTCTCCAAGTGCTTTTAAATGTAAATCCATAATTGTAGATTTACCATTACCACCTGTATTGTTTTTACCAGACCATATATAAAAACTCTCGTCTCTAGTATGACCATCTAAACAAGAAGCTAATGATCGTAATGTAAAATCTCTCACTGATTCTTCTGGAAGAATTTTACAAATTAAATCCATCAATTCTTTATACAAAGGATGATCAGAAGCATAATCAATATATTCATAACCAGTTGATAAAGATATATAATCAGAACTTCTTCCCTTTCTGAATTCCATTTCTTTCAAGTCATATATACCATTTTCAAAACCTATTAAATCTTTGTCTTGGTCAATAATTTTGTTAAAATTAGAATTATAAAATTCAAGTTCCAAACAATTTAATTTAATACCACTCCCCAATTTTTGAAGAATGTTGTGATAATTTTTTATAATTTCTTCACTTGCACCTTCCCGTATTAATTGCCGTCTATATTTTTCTATTTTTGTAAAAACTTCATTAATTATAAGAACTCGCAAGTTGTAACTTTTATTTTCCTTTTTCCAACGGATACCATTAAAATAATACCATTCATTCTTTTCAGGTGAACTACATACAAAATTTTCACCATATAATCTATGTATCAACTTACTCAATACATTGTCAAATGGTCGTAGATACTTTATATCATGATTAGGAATTTCTTTACATAATTCATTAAATTCTTCTGGATTATCTATTCTAGAAAGATGAATCAAATTATTTATAGTGTAAATATACTCACTATTTTGAAATGAATCCCATGCAATATTTGCTTCCTTTTCATCATAATTTTCCCACTTTGCTGAAAAATAATGCCACAAATCAATGTATTCTCTATTTATAGATGACAATACATAACCAATATTTAACCACTTACTCCTATCAGACCATCTCTCAGGATCCAAAATATCAAGATATTTTCTAACTATCTCTTTATCTGAATAAATGTCCTCATCATTGTTCATCAAATGAACTTTTTTTGAATTATCCTTTTTCTTTTCAGATTTGTAGTTGAAAAGTATACTATCACCTTCAATCTTTGTTATACACGTTTTTAAAAACATCTGGTATGTTGTATCTTCTGGAGCTACGGGATTTTCTTGTAGTTCATTCAAAAAACTTGCAGTGTCTAATAAATAAAG
>Ga0208133_1000037_pt1 | contig 49701 bp, 50 predicted proteins | sample ColrivemetaGS535_FD_187595 | JGI IMG/M metagenome (GOLD analysis project Ga0208133, IMG submission 187595) | Estuarine microbial communities from the Columbia River estuary, USA - metaG S.535 (SPAdes) (version 2) | ecosystem: Environmental > Aquatic > Marine > Intertidal zone > Estuary | place... | reverse complement strand
GTATAATACAATTATTACGCTAAATTAAATAAGATACCTAGGGTTAAATACTACTTTAACTTCTAGGTATTTTTATGGATCTCAAAAATGTTGTCTTAAATTATTCGATTAATTTTGCCCAAGACTACGACTCTCAAAATTGGACTTATAGATTTGATAATAGAAATTTATTTCTAAGTGCTGACACCGAAGTAACCAACGAAATCGGCCGACAACTTTGGAATAAAATCAAAGACCTAAATCCAGATATAATTTTTAGTGTAGGTATAGGCGGAATGCCATTGCTTAATATAGTTAAACATATTGCCTATGAAGAAGATAAAAAAAATCTTATCATACTATTTGTTAGAGATCAACGTAAAAAACATGGTACTAAAAAACTTGTAGAAGGACTATTTCCTCATCAGGTTCGAGGACTACGAGCAGCATTCATAGATGACTTATTTGATTCTGGTAAAACATTTGAAAAAGCTAAAAATGGTTTAATATCAGAGGACTACGATTTAAACATAGTAGGTGCAGTATCTTTAATAGACTTTTGGAGAATGCATGGTTCCAGAAGATATAATGCAAAAGGCTTTCCAGTTAGAACAGTATTCAGACGTCACGATTTCGGATTAACACGAGACGATAGATTCCTTCCAAAAATTCTTGGAAATCTAAAATGGCGAAAACATACATTTCATGACGGTAGAGATATTATGCCGTGGAAAGGCACACCAACTATACATAATAATTATTTGTTAGTAGGTAATGATAATAATGATCATTATTGCTTTGATAAGGATACCGGCGATGTGGTGTGGATTCATAAACCAAGAAGTCCACAGCCCAAGGGTGATGTTTCTATCACACAGGTACACAACAATAGAGCATACTGGACTTCCTATGAAGGCACAGTCAAATGTGCAGATGTTGATACAGGAGAATTGTTTTGGACTGTGAAAGCAGACTTAAACTTACACAGTAGCGTGGAATTAGATCCAGAGAATAATAGATTGTTCATAGGCACAGAATGGAATAAGTTCGGCTGGGACACAGGTGGTTACGGAGACGGAGACATTGTGTGTTTAAATATGGACAACGGATTTGAACGTTGGAGAACACCGACTCGAGGAATGGTGCCTTGCACTCCGACTTATTCTAAAAAACACAATTACGTTATAACTGGTAGCAACGATTTCCATATTCATATAATGAATGCTACCACCGGAGAACTTATTAAAAAATACCCAACTAGAGGCGAAGTAAAAGGCAAGCCTGTAGTAAGCGCAGACGAATCCACAGTAATCGGTGTTACTATAACCGGCAATGTTTATGCAATCGATTTGGCTACACTAGAAGTTAAGTGGCATAAAAGAATGGGCATTGCTTCAAGTCATCAATACCCTTACATATATGACGAATATGTAGTAATGTCCAATAGTCAAGGAGTTGTTAGTTGTATAGAATATAAAACTGGTAGAGTAATTTGGTTGTGCCAATTACGTAAAGAAGCAATTTGGAAACCACTTGACTTAGGAGCAACTTTACTGTATATTACTAGAGATGGACAAGTTGTTACAATTGACAAATATACTGGAGAAAAGATGTCTCTAGATAAAATAACAGATACTGTTGATATCGCAGCCTGCGATATCACACAGCCACCGGCATACGACGGAACATCGTTGTATATTGTAACAAATAATAAAGGTATTGTTGTATATGATATTGTCAAACAGTGATTATGACACATTGTTAGATGTTGCCAAGCAAAGTATCAGACACGGATACCATCATCACGCACCTATATTATTGCGACCCACTGACTTTAACGATACATTGCGTCGACCTGGTTCTACATTTCTTTCCATTAAAAATGGCACAGACTTTTTAGGTTGTCAAGGTAATACTCGCAATACTCAACCGTTGCATTGGTCTGTGCAAAAAAATGCATATAACTCTGCGTTCAATGATTCGAGATATCCGCCACTGAATAATTACTTGGCTAAGAAATGTAGTATACAACTTCATCATTTACATGAGTTTACAGATCATTCAAACTTATCCTTTGATGAAATGATAGATATTATACAACCAGATGATAGTATTTTACTATCCTGCAATGGTAAAGAAGCAATAATGTTAGCTATTATGCAAAAACATTTTGGCTCAAAACAAAAGTTTGTAACAGAAACAAAAACAAAAGGTGGAATTATTACTGATAACTATAAAGAAATAAACATCAGGATTTATAAAACATTTGCAACAGAATTAATAAAATTAGGAGATTTAAATGAAGATTAGACTGCTGGTCGATTTAGCAACAGATAGAATACTTTGGTACACTACAGACTTAGACTCACCATTAGGCAATGATGAGCATAGTGCCATTGCAGAATACGACGGAGAGTTGCCCGCTGGCATTACGTTACAAAATGCTTGGAACTACGGTTACAAAAATAAAAAAGTTATTTTATTAAATAAACCAGCGATTAAACCAACGCTTGTAGAATCTAACAGAACAACTATTCATAAATTATTAGTTGACAAAGTAAACGAAAAAAGAGCTACTATTAAATCAGTGACAAGATACGACGACTATGTAGAGTTACTAACATACAATGATGCTTATGCTTATAATGGTTCAAACATAGAAGATCTTATTTGGCTAAAGTTGGCAGCTAAACACAAAGACTTACCAGCTGAACAGGCGGCTGAAGTTGTAAAGTTTGAATTTAATGAAAAGAGAAGAGTGTTGTTTGCTACAGAAGATCTTTTTTTAGAAATGGATAAGAGAATAAAAAACGCAACAACTAATGATGAATTGTTTGCAGTTCGAACAGAAGTAATGGAAAAAATTGGAAAAATATAATGGATATCAATAAAGACATTGGTGCATATAAAGATAAAATCAATTCAGTTAGCCCTAGCTTCTGTATTGCAAAATGGAAACAAGTAACGCTACACTTACAACTAGGCAATACACATAGTTGTCACCATCCAGTGGCACATAAAATTCCATTGGAAGAAATTGTCATAGACGCTAGCGCATTGCATAACACTAAGTTCAAAAAAGAACAACGTAAACTAATGCTAGAAGGCACTCGACCAGAAGAGTGCGATTATTGCTGGAATGTAGAAGATAGTAGCCCTGATGCTATCAGTGATAGAATCTACAAAAGCTATGACGTTTGGGCACAACCTTACTTCGATCAAACAAGCACCATGCCATGGGATCAAAATGTAAATCCAAGTTATCTTGAAGTTAGTTTCAGTAATGTATGTAACTTTAAATGTAGTTACTGTGGTCCTCAGATTAGTAGCTCTTGGATGGAAGAAATTGAAAAGCACGGTGCTTATCCCACAGGCAATAGCTACAATGACATTAGCTGGATGAAGCGTGAAGGACAAATGCCTATTCCACATAACCAATATAACCCATATGTTGATGCGTTTTGGAAATGGTGGCCTGATGTTTATCCAGAACTAAAACACTTTCGTATTACAGGCGGTGAACCATTACTCAGTAAAGATACATTTAAAGTTTTAGATTATATTATTGAGAATCCTAATCCAGAGATTCATCTCAGCATTAATAGTAACTTATGTATTCCTGAAAAATTGTTTAATACTTTTTTAGAAAAGATTAAAATTATCTGTAACGAAAAGAAAGTTAAGAAGTTTAAAATCTTTACTAGCTGTGATACATATGGAGCTCAGGCTGAATACATTCGCGATGGATTGAACTATGAAGAATGGAAATCAAATATTCATAGAGTATTATCAGAAGTTCCTGAATGTACTATCACAGTAATGAGTACATACAATGCTTTGAGTATGTTTAGATACACAGACTTCCTAAAGGATATGCTTGCCATTAAAAATCAATACGGCGGCCACGGCAAGACTCACGCACCTTTGATTGTTGATGTTCCTTACTTACGTCATCCTGGACATCAAGCATTGTTTATTATGCCTAATAAGTATGCTGAGTTAGTCTACGAACAAGTTACATTTATGTATGAAAACTTAGAGCATCCAGAATGGTATGGTACAAGTAATCGTGGCTTCTTTAAATGGGAAGCTGATAAGTTTAAACGTATATATGAATTAATGATTCACAAAGAAGAACATAAGAAAGTAACAGCTTATCACAAAGACTTTGTTAACTTTGTTGACGAACACGACCGCCGTAGAGGAACAAACTTTTTACAGACATTCCCAGAGATGGCAGATTTATATAAAACTTGGAAATATGGATAATATTAGAATAGCAGTTTGTATTGCTGGTCAACCTCGTACCTGGGAACGATGTGTTGATTCTTGGAAGAATCTATTCAGCAGATTTGAAAATGCTCAAGTAGACTATTTCTATCATATGTGGGACTTCAACAGTTTGCCACAGATACTCAACGACTTTACTCCTCAACCTGTTGGCAGAGAAGAATTCGAACGATTACACGCACATCTATTACCTAAGAAACACGTGATAGAGAATCATGCTAAAAGTATGAAAGTCATTGAAGACATTCGCCAAGCAGGACAACGATATTCTATCAGCGGCGGCACTCCTGTACATTGGAGCGGCAGCCAATTTTATAGTTCAATGCGAGCTAGTCACTTAAAACGAGAATACGAAATTGAGCAAGGCTTTCAATATGATCTTTGTTTTAAACTTAGAACTGATTTGTACTTTGGAGAGTTTGCAATAGACCAAATGATTGCAGAGTTTGAATATCCCAGAGCAAATACTATATACAGTTGTCACAACGGGCCAGCCGACGTCTTTCCTTTTTATAGAATAGGCGACATTTACTATTACAGTGACAGTAATACCTTTGATAAGCTGGGAGATTTTTATCGTTGGTTACCGGTTATTGGTATCAGTCCTTTTGGACACGACAATAGTCCTCCAGAAATACCTTTTGCTTTTTATATTAATATGATGATGATTAACAATATAAGTAAAACAGCGGATCCTAAAGTAATGCGTACAGATGAATACGCAGTAAAGAAAAATGAACAAGGTAAAGGACTTTTAGGCGGCCATGAACTCACCTAACAACGGAAGAATCGCAATACTGTTCTGTGGACAGATTAGAACTGGCGTCAAGTGTTATCCTAGTATAGCAAAGTTTTTAGACTTTTGGGCAGAGATGGGCGACATCTTTATACATACTTGGGATGTAGATACAATACCTCCTCAGGGATTATTAAAGCGTGATCCAAACTTAGTCAACGAAAAGTTTCCAGTACCACAATCTACATTTGATAAAATTAAAGAACTATACAATCCAGTTGAAATGGTTGTTGATAAGTTAGAAGATTTCTATAAAAAACCTTATAACAACGTTCCTTGGCTTTACAGTTTTATTCAAGTTAACGAAATGCGTAAGCGACGTGAACAAGAACAATATAATGGTATTCCATATATGCGTGTTATTAAAATGCGCTTTGATATGTTGTTTGATTCTAATCACAGTATAGAAGATGAGTTAAAGTATATGGATCAAAAAGAATATCTTGCTACCTGCGATATATGGAATGTGTGGCCGCAGAAAGTAGAAGATATTAAATGGATTGCAAGTCCACGCTTAATGGATATTATGCAGGCTTGGGCGGAAGAACGTTTGGCTACTAGTAACATTACTGAACGCCACGTATTAGATTGGCAAGAACATTGTAAGTTGTTCTTAGACGATCGAGGTGAATACAGTAAACCTTGGATGATAAATCGTTTATATCATTATAGAGATTTACATGAACAATTAGATATAGATATTAACGATGGTCCAGCTATCGCAGAACTTAATAGGTTAAGAGGATTATGAGAATAGCAATTTGTTTTAGCGCACAAGTGCGAACAGCTTTATATGCTGTGGATAATATTAAAAAGTTTATTGGTCCACTTTGGAATCAATGTGATTTCTTTTGTCACACATGGTTAAAAGATACTGATAAACTTTTTAAACACGGTATGTCATTTCCTGAGAATAAAATAACAGTAGATCGAACTACTATAGATAAGCTACACGAAATCTATAAGTTCAAAAAGTTTAAAATGGAAAATTGGGAAGAACTAGCACTGACTATTCCAACAGAACCTCCATTGTTTTATTCGTGGATAGAAAGTTTAAAGTTTAAACAAGAATACGAACAAGAGCATAACTTTAAGTATGACTACGTAGTCAAGCTACGTTTAGATAACATTTATTCTGATAGAATAAGTTTCCAAGATATACTTGACAGAACCAAATATAATAGTTTGGCAGTTAATAATGTAATGGATAATAACAGTATAGATGACTTTTTATCTGTAAGTGATTCGCAGGTAGCAGATAAATTAATTACTTGGTATAAGCCTTGGATAACTATTACAAAAACATATTTTGCTCATTTGGAGCTTCCATACTTCTTACAGGACAATAATATTGAACTGATTAATCTAAAAATAGATACCAATGCTCCTAATGATATATGTGCTGATATTGGTATTCTGCGATTGATTGCCGTAAACTTTGATCCAATCAATGAATATTTCAAATGTGTAGAAACAGACAAACTACTGTATTGGCACGGTATTGACTATGTAGATCAAGTAGTACATTTATCATACGATGAACTATTAGATCTTGCTCGTAGAGTAAAAGCCAAGTATAATATACTACCTAACGCATTAGCGTTACTAGAAGATAAAATATGAAGCCATACAGAATAGCACTTTGTTTTAGTGGACAAGCACGAACTTGGGAGTTTGGCGTAAAAAACATTAAACGTTTTTTTAGCAGAGAAACGCATCCTGAAACTGGAGCACCTATGAGTTGTGACGTATTCATACATACGTGGGATACAAACTCATATAGAGAAAGCACAAAAACACATATATACTATGATGAGCCAGTAAAAGAAGGCACTAGCGATGCGTTGATTAATGCATATAATCCTGTAGTGTTTTGTATGGATAATTGGAAAGAATTTAGTGAAAAAATACATCCAGCACGATCCTTTGATGGTATGTTTTATAGTTTTATGAAAAGTATTCATATGAAACGAAACTATGAACTTGCTAACGACTTCGAGTATGATTGTGTTATTAAAATTAGACTTGATACAATATATCATCCGCAGACACATTTTATTGCTCATACAATGAGCCCATTGATGTTATATAGTTGCACACCTGTTGCTCGTTTCCCACACGAGTTTCACTATAACAATTTTGATGATGTGTTTTATTATGGCGATAGTAAGACCATGGACTTGATTGCAAATATTTACAATATACATAAACAGAAAATGGAAAAGTATTCAAACGATGTTTTCTCAACTTCACGCGAACCAGAATTCTTTTACGGTCCTGGTACACTTCTTTATAAAAACGCAGTTGATATGGCAATACATCCTACTTGCTTTAATAGTTTTCCTTGGTTCGTAGTTAGACAAAATGTTTACGACAGCGGATTAGATCCTCTCAATGATTGGGATCAGGTTATGAAAATGTGTATGGATTGGTATCGATGAGTTTGTATAATTCTATTAACAAAAAACTTACTTTAATAACTAACGGAGATTCTTGGACGTTTGGTTCTGAAATAGTAGCACCTGAAATTATTGCTGAACATCCTGATGCTAATCACGTTTGTCAATTTGACTTTTACGAAAACAACGATTACTATAGAGTACCTAAAACTTACCCAAGTTATTTGGCACAGTTATTAGATGCCAACGTAGTAAACTTAGCTTGGCCCGCAGACGACAACGGCAGTATACTTAGACGCACAATCAGTTATATTAGCAACAACTATATTAGACAGGGATTGCCTACAGATGACTTGTTTGTAGTTATAGGTTGGTCAAGTCCCGAGCGTAATAGTTTTTGGTACAAAGATGATAATCATTCTATGCCTTTTAGAGTATGGCCGAATGTTCCTGCATTTGAAACTAAAGAACAAGAAAAGTTTTGGGAACTATATGTAGCATATCTTTGGAACCCAGAAGAATACATTCCTAGATTTATTTTAGATACATTACAGTTTGAAAACTTTTGTCGCAGACACGATATAAAATACTTACAGTTTAATGCGTTTTATCAAAGTCCAAAATCTAACATTGACTGCTGGGAAGAACTAAACATAGGCGAAGAAGTACGACAATTAAAAGCTCATGGCTATATGTATTCGGACAGTAAAGAAGTACGTCGTCAACATGAATTAAATGATTACGTTTCTTTATGGGATACTATAGATCCAACAAGGTTCTACAAAAAGGATCGAACTAACAGTACATTTAAATCGTTTATTGATAATGCTAATACACAGCCTGTTTATTGTACAGATGGTCCTGGTGCCGGTTGGCATCCTAACGCACTAGCTCATAAAATTTGGGCCACTGAATTGCACAGATATATAAAAGAAAATAACTTACTATGACAATCTTATACACAAACGGATGTAGCTGGACCGTGGGTTCTGAATTAGAACACGAAGAAGAACTATTCAAACCTTGGGCAGAGACTCAACCCATTGATACCAAGCCAGAAGATTATAATATGGCAGAATATTATAATATGTATAACTGGACTTCCTACCTCAGCAAAAAACTAAACGCAAATAGAGTTATTAATGATGCCATTGGCGGCGGCTCCAATCAACGTATGATTAGAACTACATTAGAATTTATACAATCACTTACGCAAGAAGAGCGAGATGATCTAGTAGTTGTATTGGGTTGGACCAGCGCAGAACGTCACGAAATATATGTAGACGACAACAGAATCAGAGGCTGGCATAGAATTAACTTAACACAATCATTCGGTGACTTCTTATACTCGTGGGAAAGAGAATCAGCACCAGATGTAGTTAAAGCTGTAGAAGAATATCAAAAGCATTATATTGCATCTGGTAGTAGTTTAATAGGCAGTTTGGACTTATACTTACATCAACAATTTTTAATGAAAAATACATTAGAAAATTTAGGTATTAAGTATTTGTTCTTCCAAGCTGTGCCAGCTTGGTGGGATGTCTGGATGAAAGAATTAGACATTGATGTTTATGCTACATTTGAAACTAAGTTAAAAAATACAGAGCACGAAAAGAATATAGGCATCTACTTTCATGATGCCATGCAAACCGTTTGTAATATACAAGGTTTCGAACACGCTCCACATATGCACGTACTTCGTGACGGACATAAGTACTGGGCAGAAGAAGTTTTATTTCCTAAAATAGTGGAGTTATATGCAGAATAAAAATATTGTAATATGCGGAGATAGTTTTAACATTGGTATTGGTTGTCATGACCTTAGTACAGAACCTTATGGACAACTGTTAGGTCGAGAACTCGATAAATCAGTTATTAACTTAGCCAAAGGAAGTAGCACTAATTTTAGTATCTACTTACAGGCTAAGTATGCTGTGGAAAATTTGGCAGACAAAACAGATTTGGTGATTGTTAGTCATACAAGCTATGATAGAGTAGATTGGTTTCCTTTAGACTACGATTTCCCCCGAGGTGAAATTACATTAGAGGATGTAAACTATCATCAATATCCTCCTTACGGAGAACATACATATCATGTCTTTGACAAGGAAGTACGCTTAGAACATCCCTTGCAAAACAATCCTGATTACAGAGGAACAATGTTTACAGACAATCTCATGGGAGTAATAGACTATTGGGAAAGTTTTGGTAGTCAAGACAAGGATTCTGGTTACTATGCAAGGTTTAGACAAGAACCAAAACAGCGTATGAAAACATTATATGATTACGGAACAACTATACACGAATCTAGAATCAATCGTATTCAAACAATTGGTTTGATGTCATTGGCACACGAACTACTAAAACGTGCCGGAATCAAACATATTATACTAACACACGAGCCAGACTACTATAAAAAGTTCATAGACTCTATAAATATCTGTGAACTAAGTTGGGGACAACTAAGCATAGATTATCCAGATGACCTGCCAAGTTGGCATACCAGCGCAGAAGGTCATCGTCGTGCTTATGATCTAATCTTATCAAAATTAAAGGAAAATCAATGGACATAAAAAAAGTTACCAAGCACTGGGGTTATGAACTCTGGATAGCTGATGGCGTTAGAACTCCATATGCTAGTAAACGAATTATGTTTAAAGCTGGCAATAGAACTAGTCTGCAAGTACACGAATATAAATTCGAAACAAATTATGTTCTAAGTGGCACAGGATTTTTATATCGTAGTAAAGAAAAATTCGATATTGCTAAGTTTCTTGAACAAGGAATGACAGTTGAACAGGTTGCAGAATATGAAAAAACATTGGAAATAATTCCATTAAGCGAAGGCTCTGTGTTTGATATGGCTCCTGGCTATGTGCATAGAGTTGTATCAACTACAGATCTTGAATTTATGGAAACTAGTACTACTGAACTAGACGATGTTATTAGACTGCAAGATGACCAAGGTCGTACGCACGGCAGAATAAATCACGAACATGAGTAAACAAACTGTAATAATTCCCACTGCTGGTCTAGGCAGCAGAATGGGAAATTATACAAAAAATCTAAACAAAGCATTACTGCCGTACAAGGATAAACCTATCCTTGGACATATGATAGAACAGTTTCCCAAGGATACTAGATTTATCATTCCCTTAGGCTATCTTAGTCAACAGGTACGTGATTTTTGTGCAGTTGCTTACAGTGATAGACACATAGAATTTGTAGAGATAGATGACTGGACCAGTGATAAGTCTGGCACAGGTTATACTTTGTTACAATGTAAAGATGTTGTAGATGGTCCATTTTGGTATATAACCTGCGATACATACTTTGATCAATATGTAATAGATAAAGTTAAAGACAATGATTGCTATTTTGTTAAAACCGTACCAACAGAAGACACATATCTTTATACTATGTTTGATTTAAACAATAGTTTTCAAATTCGCGACATTAAGTTTAAAGAAGAAACTTCGTCAAACTGGCGAGCATTTACTGGACTAATGTATATCTATAATTACACACAGTTCTTTGCAGACTTACAAGCACATAACGGTACTGAATATATTCCTATTATTCGTCGTGGCAGCGATACTTCAGTATTAAGCACGTGGCTAGACTTTGGTAGTGCAGAACAATATCAAACAGCACTGAGTAAAAGCCAAAAGTTTGACTTTGCCAAAAAAGATGAAATAACATACATCTGTAACAATCGTGTAGTTAAATGGTGGTTGGATAGTAGTGTAGCTAAAAAGAAATTTGATAAGACGTTGGCTAATACAGAAGTCTGTCCATATAACTGTAAGTATCAAGGTAACTATATGGCCTATGACTTTTTTGAAGGACAAACATTATACGAGTTTAACAACCCAGTGGCATTTACAGATTACTTAACTTGGTTAAAGAAAGATGTTTGGCAACCAGTAGATGCTGATATTACTGACGCCGCCACTGAGTTTTATAAAACAAAATCATTACAACGTATTAACAAGTTCCTTGAAAAGTATCCTAACATAAAAAATGTTACTAACATTGACAATGTTAACGTCAAAGATTATAGTTATTATCTTGATAAGATAGATTGGGATTATCTAAGCACAACCGTTGCGCCAGGATTTATTCACGGCGACCTACACTTCGATAATACAGTTATTAACAGCGCAGGCGAGTTTAAAGTAATTGATTGGCGGCACGAATTTGCCGGCTTGGTTGAGTACGGTGATATCTATTATGACTTGGCTAAACTATCTGGTGGATTTGTTATTAACTATGCTAACATTAAGAATCATAACTTTGATGTCGAAGTTAATGGAGATTCGGTTACATTAAGTGTTCCGCACGTTGATCATATTGCAATATATCAAAAGAAACTTAAAGAATTTATCGTAAATGAAGGTTATGATTATAAAAAGGTACAGATGCTGGTTCCTATTATCTTTTGGAATATGAGCCCATTACATACTGCACCATTTGATCTGTTCTTATGGTATTTAGGCATTAAATTATTTGCGGAGTTAGACAATGAGTAATCCTACACAAAGTCAAATTGCACTAATGTACTTTCAAAGTTTTTGCAAAAAAGACACTGCCAGTTTAGAAGTTCTATTCAGCGACAATGTTATGCTAACAGACTGGGATGTGCAGATTGTTGGAAAAGAAAATGTTATTAATTTTAATCAACGATTTTTTAACAGCATAGACACAATTAGAATTGATGTAGAGAAAGTGGCAGTTGGTTTAAACACAGTCATAGCAGAAATAAAAGTCATCATTAATAATAAAATCGTAGGATCGATTGTAGATGTTATTGACTTTGACCAAGATAATAAAATAAAAGAAGTAAGAGCATACAAAAGATGAAAAAGTTTATAAGTTTAAGTCAATATCCAGGAAAGACCGGTGAATATTTCTACACAGAATTCTTTAAACATTATAATATAGATGCAAGTTACACACCTTTGGCCTGTAGTGATGTCGAAAAGTCAATTAAACAAGCAATAGAAGAAGGCGTCAGCGGCATTAGTATTAGTATGCCTTTTAAACGGTATGTGATTACTTTATTAAACAAACGTCATCCTTACGTTGATTTATATAATAGTTGTAATACTATTAAGATAGATGAAGGTATTACTCACGGATACAATGCTGACTTTGCTGGCGTCGAATCTGTTTGTAAAGAAATTCGAAAAGGTGATAAAATTACTATACTAGGTGCAGGTGCAATAGGAAGTATGTTTGTCAAGTGTTTAGAAGAAAATCATTACGAAAATTTAAATGTATGTACTATCAAAGCAGGAACTTGGAATAACCGGTATTTATACAGCGATGTTATTATTAATTGTACTGCTTTAGGTACGAGTACATTTGGAAGTCCTTACAAAATTGGGCAGATTCCTCCTGCGGCCAGAGTTGTTATAGATTTAGCAATTAAAAATAACGAATTACAGGAACAATGCAAGATTGCAAGAGTTAAATATGTATCTGGACGTGAATTTTATCGGGCACAATTCCTAAAACAATTTGAAATTTATACAGGAATTAAACCCAGCGAACAAGTATATAACGAAATTGAAAGCAAACAATATGAAACAGTTTAAATTGGGCTTTGGACCAATGAGCAAGGAAATTATAGAAATACTTGCAAAGTATACAAAAGAAAACAATTATCCTTTGATGATTATTGCTAGTCGTAATCAAGTTGATTATATCACTGGATATGTTTGTACAACAGCAGAGCTTGCTGAACAAGTTAAACAATACGAAAATCCTAATTTATTGCTCTGCAGAGATCATTGCGGACCTTACTTTAGTGACTTAGATAAAAATCTCAGCATCGAAGATGCCATCGAACGTTGTATGAAAACTATTGCCGCTGATATTGCCGCAGGCTTTGATTTAATTCATATTGATGTTAGTCGGATCAAAAACAATCAACTACACCACGCAAAACAGTTAATTGAGTACGCATTAAATTTAAATCCTAATATTAAATTAGAGTTTGGCAGCGAAGATAATACTGGTATTGATATTACTAGCAGTCTAGCTAGAATCGATGTACAGCTCGGATTTTTAAATCCTTACAAAAACAATGTTGTATTCTTTGTTACACAAACTGGAAGTTTAACCAAAGACGGACAAGCAGGTACATTTGATATAGAACGTAATCGAGCAATCGGTGAACAAATTCGTGCCGCTGGTTTTATGTTTAAAGAACACAATGCTGATTATTTTACTGCTGATGATATACAAAAAAGAATAGAAGCAGGAATTGATAGTTTGAATATTGCCCCGCAATTAGGTGTTATGCAAACAACATTGTTAAAAGAATTTGCTTCTGCTGAATTGTGGGCAACATTCTCAGATTTAGTTTATAATCAGAATTACTGGCAACGTTGGGTTCCAGAAGGTGTCACAGATAAAGATGTTGCTGTCAATGTAAGTGGACATTATTTGTTTAGTAGCCAAACTTATAAAGATATTATTGCTAGTATCGACTATGATAAATTTAAATCAAAGTTGGAACAAAGAATTAAAGAACTTCTGGATCTTTACAAAACATTTGATCACGAACATCCAGAAGTACAGTTTCAAATTAAATTAAAAAAACGCTTAGAAGAACTACGCCAACGAGATCCTTTTATATACAGATGAACATTTGGGGAATTAGTGCCAACAGTCACGATGCTGCCGTATCAGTTTGGCATGATAAACAATTACAATTTGCAGCTCACAGCGAAAGATATTCTGGAATTAAAAACGACGGAGATCTTTGTGCAGGTATCATTGAAGATGCTGAACAATACGGTCTGCCAGACTTAATCGTTTGGTATGAAAATCCAGACTTAAAAACCGCCCGCCAATACACAGCTGGTCAAGGTGATAGAACTAAAGAGAATGATGTTAAATCATATCTTGCCAAGTATAATCTAACACAGCCTTTGGTTATAGGTGAACACCATAAAAGTCACGCAGCCGCAGGATATTATACCTCTGGCTTTTCAGATGCTACAGTAGTTGTTATTGACAGCATCGGTGAATTTGAAACTCTTACTGTATGGCAGGGTCAAGGCAACGACTTAAAGAAAGTTTACACACAAGGATATCCTGATAGTGTTGGACTTTGGTTTAGTTCGATGACACAGCGCATTGGATTGAAACCCAACGAAGAAGAATACATTCTAATGGGTATGGCAGCTTATGGTGATCCTAACAAGTACAAAGCCGCTATATACGAAGATTTCTTTAGTGTGATCAATGGTCCAGAAATCAAGTTTAAACGTAACTTACATCGTGGCTGTCCAGATTGGCGTTTAGACCTATTGTCGGAACAAGATACATTTGACTTGGCTGCCGCAACACAACAAATATACACAGAACTATTGCAAGGTATCAGTAAATGGGCTAGAGCAAATCTACCTAGTAAGAATATTGTATTAATGGGCGGATGTGCTCTTAACTGTGTTGCTAACAGTGAAATAACCGGCGACTGGGATAAAGTATGGATTATGCCAAACCCAGGAGATGCTGGATCAAGTGTTGGTGCAGTTGCGGCTTTCTTCGGTGAGCAAGTCAATTGGCCAGGTGCATATCTTGGCACAGACATGGGTACAGCATATCCAGTTAATGAACTTATTGATGTACTTACAAAAGATAAGATTGTGGGTGTGGCATCAGGTAAGGCAGAGTTTGGTCCTAGAGCACTTGGACATAGAAGTTTGTTAGCCGATCCACGTGGACCAGCAATCAAAGACACAGTAAATGCTATTAAACGTAGACAACAATTCCGTCCGTTTGCTCCTGCCATCTTGGAAGAATATGTACACGAATATTTCGAAATGCCGGTAAACATAACCGCAAGTCCTTTCATGCAATTTGTTGCAAAGTGTAGACAACCAGAGCAGTTTCCTGCTATAATACACAAAGACGGCACTAGCCGTGTACAAACTGTTAGCAAGAATGATAGTCCTGGATTTAGAAAACTTCTCGAAGATTGGCACAGCCTTACTGGTTGCCCAATGCTACTAAACACCAGCTTGAATATCAAAGGTCAGCCAATGGTTAATAACTTAGCAGACGCAGAAGCATTTTACGCAAAGTATAATGTTCCTGTTATAACATGATTAAAATAGACAAAAGCATTGTAGAAAAAGTAACGTGGGAACAAGATCCAGATACATTTGATCAAAGATTACACGCACTTGGATTAGTTCACGACGAATTTGTAATAGTAAATCCTAAATACGAGTGGATCCTGGATTATATAGATGTTGACTCAGTATCCAGCGATAAGTGTATCGTATGGAGCATTGACAACTTATGGTTAGTTAAAAAGTTTAAAGCTAACTGGACTTATGGATGGGATTTTATTCCCTGTGAACTCGAAATAGAAAAACTAGTAGAGTTCAATCCTGAAGTAAAATATATCAATGCCGCATTAAAAAATAAAGTTCTTGATTATAAAATTAACATCGAAGATGCTGGCGCAGAACACGTATGGTATGTCGATCCTGAGTTTAATTCTATAGATGAAAAAGTATGGATTGCTAAAATCCGTGCTAGAGATTTGTTAATGACCGGCAGCAAAGACATGGGCTATCTAAAGCCTGTGTTTTACTTTAACCCAGACTTACCTAAAATAGAATATAGTATTAATGTTGATTTGCCTTATCATCATCACGACTTTGCCTACGATTTAGTATGGTGTTTAGATGATAGCACACTCAGCGATAAGATATGGATTGCTAAGTTTATTCCAGACTATTCGCTGGGTTTTAAAGACATGGGTTCTATAATCCCCGACGTTGAACCCAAGCTAGAATTTAATCCAGACATTCCTAATATTAAGTATGATTTAGATATTAATGTATCTTTTCTAGACTTAGTCTATGAACACGTTTGGTATTTAGATCCTAAGTTTAATCCTTTTGAAGATGATGTATGGGCAGTAAAACTATCTACATCAGATGTTCGTGGTGTTAAGAACATGGGCTATGTTAGTCCTGAAATAGAACACAATCCAGATATTCCGGAATTAGAATTTAATCCCAGCAAAGTTGTTCCATACTACGAACTAACATATAATTTAGAATGGTATTTAGATCCTGAATTTAGTCTCAATAACGATAAGGTATGGGCATATCGCATTAACAGCCTAGACCCAGAATCTGGCGTTAAAGATATGGGCTATGTTGGCCCACGTGTGGAATATAACAAAGATATTCCTAGTGTAGATTTAGAGTTTGATACTCTAGCAACTTATATCGACTTTGACTACGAACTTGTTTGGTATTTAGATCCTAAATTTAATTACGATAGTGAAAACATTTGGGTTAAACGTATTGTCCCAGCTAATCCTATTGGCGTTAAAGACATGGGCTTGACTAGACCTAGACTTACTAGAAATACAGATATTCCTTTAGTAGACTTCGACTTTGAAGCTAATACACCTTATCAAGATCTAGGCTACGAACATATTTGGTATTTGGATCCTAAATTTAATCCGTTAGAAGAAAAAGTTTGGGCATTTAGAACTTCACCGAGATACACGCTAGGTGTTAAAGATATGGGCTATGTTGGTCCTAAGATAATTCGCAACCCTGCTATCCCTGATGTTGACTTTGAATTTGCAGACACAGTTCCTTACTATGAATTGAAAAACGATTTAGTTTGGTATTTAGATTCTAGATTTAATCCCACAGATGATAACATTTGGGCCATTAAGATTAATACCAACGAACCAGAACCTGGACTTAAAGATATGGGTACCGCTAGTCCACGAATCATTCTTAACCCAGATCTGCCTAAACTTGATTACTATATCAATGATCATATTCCTTACTACGATTTAAGCTATGAACACGTTTGGATGTTAGACAGTAACTTACACAGCGACAAAGAAGAAATTTGGGCAGCTAAGATTCTTCCTAACACAGCTAGTCTTGGTGTAAAAGAAGTTGGCAAGATTGGCGTTATGTTCAGTGACTTTGATGTTGTGTTTATTAGCTACAACGAACCTAATGCAGAAGCTAACTGGTATCGATTGTTAGAAGTATTCCCAGATGCTAAACGTGTTAAAAACGTTAAAGGTATTTTTGAAGCACACAAACGTGCCGCTGAAGTTGCTACAACAGATATGTTCTATGTAGTTGACGGCGATGCCGAAATTATCGATAGCTGGAAGTTTGACTATAAGCCAAATGTATTCGATATGGATTGCGTACACCTGTGGACCAGTTTAAATCCTATCAACGATTTAGAATACGGCTATGGTGGTGTTAAACTATTCCCTCGCAATATGCTACTAGAAGCTACTACTTGGCGTGTTGACTTGACCACAGGATTAGGTAAACTAAAGTTCCACGACAAAGTAAGTAATGTAACAGGCTTTAACACAGATGCTTTTGGAACTTGGCGTAGTGCTTTCCGTGAATGTGCTAAACTAAGTTCTAGCTTACAAGCTGAATTTAATGCTGAAACAGAACAACGTTTAGATGTTTGGACCACCAAAGGCTCAGACAGACAATATGGTGAATATGCTTTACACGGAGCAGAGTTAGGAAAACAATATGGTGCTGAAAACTACGATAATCTAGAAGCACTGAAATTAATTAATAATTACGAATGGATGAAAAATGAGTTTGATAAATTCTATAAACATTAATAGCAACAAATCTAATACTACTCTTAAACTTAGAGATATACCTGTAGTATTCCTTAGCTTTGACGAGCCTAATGCCGATGACAACTTTGAATTACTCAAAGCTGGACATCCTAACAAAGACTTGGTTAAACGTGTACACGGAGTTAAAGGCTTTGATGCCGCACATAAAGCCTGTGCAGAATTTGCAGTCAATGATAGATTCTTTACAGTAGATGCTGACTGTCAAGTTAATCCTGCTATATGGAAACAACAACTAGAAGTAGAAAAGGCAGATTTAACTAGTACATTCTCTTGGAGCAGTCGTAACATTGTCAACGGTTTGGTCTACGGCAATGGCGGCATTAAACTATGGTATGCTCCTTATGTTAAAACAATGAAGACACACGAAGCCGCAGACAAAGACGATGACAATAACAATGTAGACTTTTGCTGGGACTTTGAAAACTACAAGCAAATGAATAACACCTACGGCACAGTTATGAACAATGCCACTCCTTATCAAGCATTTAGAGCAGGCTTCCGCGAAGGTGTTAAAATGGGACTTGACCAAGGACATAAAGTTAAAGTAGATGAATTTAATCACAAAATGTATCCAGGCAACTATGCACGTTGGCTAACTTGGATGACTGTTGGCCGCGATGTTGACCATGGTGACTGGGCAATTTATGGCGCACGTTTAGGTGCGTATAACTTATACATTAATAACTTTGATCAAAGTGTTATCTCTGATTACGATTGGTTTAATGCTTACTGGAAAGACATCGAAGAACTTACAAAAGATCCCAACGAAGATAGTAACAGAGTTAGAGAAGCATTGGCCAAAGAATTAAACATTCCATTAGTAGAACTAACAGCAGAACAAAGTCTGTGGTTCAAACACGTTAACATTAATCCTCCAAAGAACTTTGGTTGGCCAGCTATGCTGAATCACAGCGCATTGCCATTGTTTGGCTTTACATTACCTAAATATTAATATGATACCAGTTTACTTTTTACATACAGACGAAGATAATTTAGAAGAGAATTGGCAACGTTTACAAACTAAAACTACAGCCGCAGTTAAAGTTGCCGCAGTGGGTAATATCTTTGAAAGCCACAAGCATATTGCAGATATATGTGAAGAAGATAGATTCTATGTAGTAGATGCTGATTGCTGGATTGTTGATAGTTTTAACTTTGATAAAAAGATTGAACTAAAACCAAAAAGTGTAGCAGTATTTAGAGCTAAGAATCCTGTCAACGGGCTAGTATATGGTCACGGTGGAATTAAATTGTTTAGCAAAGATTGCTTTGGAGCAGAACGTTTAGAACGCCCTGATATGACTACTACACTTGCTGATCATTATCTTAAAATTGATATACTTGCCAGTCAACATAGATTTAACTATAATCCCTATGCTACTTGGCGAACAGCATTTAGAGAAGCAGTTAAACTGAGTGCTGGATTAAATAAAAATAACAATGATCAAGAAAGCAAAGATAGACTAACAATGTGGTGCGAAGCTGGTATAGAAGCAAGACACGGCTACTTTGCTATACAAGGTGCACGTGAAGGCTGTCGTTATACTGGCGATGCAATGAATGTCAATGACTTTACTTGGTTAGAAAATAAATTTAAGGCCTGGGTCAGTGTATAATTATAAAGATTTAGAAGTAGTTCATTTAGAAATGACAGAAGCCTGTAATGCTAGCTGTCCTATGTGCGCTCGCAATTTAAATGGCGGCGAAGTAAATCCTTACTTACAAAATAAAGAACTATACATAGAAGATATCGAACGTATATTTCCTACTAGCTTTGTTCAACAATTAAAAAGAATCTATATGTGCGGTAACTATGGCGACCCTGCTGTAGCTAAAGATACATTAGAAGCATTCAAATACTTTAGAGAAAACAACAAAGACATCTTTTTAAGTATGCATACCAATGGCAGTATGAAAAAGCCAGAATGGTGGGCAGAACTAGCACGTACCATAGGCCGCAAAGGTTATGTTATCTTTGGCTTAGATGGTTTACACGATACTAATAACTTATACAGACAAGGTACAGTCTGGGATAAGATTATGGAAAACATTAAAGCATTCATTGAAGCAGGCGGCAGAGCACGTTGGGACTTTATTGTATTTGCACACAATGAACATCAAGTTGAAGAAGCTGAAGAACTAAGTAAGCAAATGGGTTTTGAAAAGTTTCAATACAAAAAGTCTGCACGTTTCTTTAGCAATACACGTGGTGTAGTCAAAGAAGAACATCAAAGCCAAAGCCGCAAGGATCAAACTACTTTATTGCAACCTCCAGTTAATCCAAAATATCGCAATGCTGTATTAGATAAGATCAAAGACTTTGGCAGTATTAAGAATGTTGTTACAGTAGATAATATTTTAAAAGTAGATAACTTATCACAGCTACAAGGTCCGCAACGATTTAGCTTGGATCCTGCTAATAAAAAACCCATGGAACCAGTTTGGGATACTGCGGTAATTGATTGTAAAGTAGCCAAAGAAAAGAATTTATATGTAACTGCCGAAGGCGTGTTACAGCCGTGTTGTTGGACAGCGGGACAGATGTATGTTTGGTATTACACTCCGCAAGGTGCTCAAATCTGGACTTACATTAATCAAGTAGGAGTGGAGAACTTAAACGCTAAATATCACAGCGTTGAAGAAATAGTTTCCGGCGACTTCTTCCAAAAGATTATTCCTGAATCATGGACCAAACCTAGTTGTGCTGAAGGTAAAAATGCTATGTGTGCTAAAATATGTGGCACAAAGTTCAGCGCATTTGACGAGCAATTTAAATAATTATGGCACTAACTAAAGATGATTACACCGGGAACAATAGCGGTAAAATAAATAAGATTGAAGACATTTACGGAATGTTATCAAATCCCTGTGATATTTTATATTTTACAATTCTATTAGACTATTTTCCCGAACAAGGAAAGTTTCTAGAATTGGGTACGTACATTGGCGGCAGTTTAATTACAATTAATGAATATTTACAGGATCAAGGTAAAACTGTTAAATTTGATACAGTCGACGATATTGAAGAACTAGGACCTTATTTAAATAATCCAAGGATCACCGGTAATTCTCCTCTGAGAAAATTTTGTAATTATGAAGAATATAACGAATTAAAAATAATTACCACAGCCGAACAAGTAACAGCTTGGATTAAACGCAGAGCATTAAAATTAACTAATAAGAATTTGGATCTAACCTGGCACACAAGTTTTAATACAGTGGGCACAGGCTATGATATCATATTCCAAGATTTTGGTTTCGGATCTAAAGAATGTATCGAAATTTTAAATACAATAATTCCAAAACTCAATGACAATGGAATTATTGTTATAGATGATTGGGATTCTGAGCATATCGGTCGAATTTATTCAACTATACTAGCAATTCAAGAAGGCAAATTATTTCCAGTTATATGGGGTAAACGTAAAGCATTTTTTGCTAAAACGAAAGAACGTGCAACAGAGTTAACAACAAAAATTGCAAATAGCTCTGCCTTTGATACTAGTATTTTGCGTTTAGGAGAAAAAGAATCAATTTTTAATTTAGATTATATACCAATACAAAGTATAGGAAGTATGTCGTGAAATATTTAGAAAAAATAAAAAAAGTTCAATTCGAACTTAGTAATTTCTGTAATGCTAGTTGCATTGGTTGCAGACGTAGCGATCCAGTGACATTAACTCCAAGATATGATCTTGCAACTTCAGAATCTACGTTTATTAGTTTAGATGTTATACAATCGTTGATAGATGATCCTGCATTTGATGATGTTTATGAACTTGAATTTTGCGGAACTATTGATGAACCACTAGCCCATCCGAAATTTATAGAAATATTAAATTTATTCAGTGCCAAAAGAACTAACTTCTTTGTAAGAATACATACTAACGCCGCTGTTCGTAATGAATTCTTTTACATAGATTTAGCAGAAGCATTATCAAAATTTGAAAGACATGAAATTCGTTTTAGCATAGACGGCTTAGAAAAAAGTCACAGATTGTATAGGGGAGATCTTGACTATAAGAAAATCATGGAACACGCACAAGTTTTTATTGATTACGGTGGCCTAGCAATTTGGCAAATGCTTCAATTTCCGTGGAATGAACACGAAGTCGAAGCTTGCACACGTATTGCTAAAGAAATGGGATTTAAAAAAATTATAGTTAGAAGAGACAGAACTTATAGTTCTGATTTAAGCACCATCGAAATTAAAAGGTTACGCGATAAAAAAACACCTTCTAAGTTTAGACAAATACCTATTTTTGAATCAGGATATGCTGCCGAAAAAGATGAAGTCATTACTTGTCATTACAGCAATGAAGGAATGATATTTATGAATTTCCAAGGAAGGATATTTCCTTGTTGCTTTATGTCTAATTTAGAAATAGTAAACTTTACTGCAAAGGCACAACAATTTTTTAAAAACGTTTATGATATTCACGGCAATGACTTTAACGATTTACACGCTCATTCATTAACTGAAATAATGAACAATCAATGGTATCAACAAGATTTAGCCGCTAGTTGGCAAAATAACTTTAATGATACAGTAAATCCAAAGTTATTAACTTGCTCAGTAAGTTGTGGCAAAAAGTCAGTACCAAAAGCTAATCATATATCACAGGAGGAGTTTGATGTCTAAAGATTGTCACTGGGCTATTGCAGCCATAAATTATAAAAATAATGATCGAATTACTGCGTGTCCACGTGGTCAAACATTATTAGCACAAAAGAGTAAAGATGTTTTACCCAGCAAAATTTTTAACAACGAAGGTTTTAAAAATCTTCGTAATTTGTTAAGCAATGATGTTTGGAATACGCATTGTAAATCCTGCGAAGACAGAGAAAATAAAAATATCATTAGTTATCGTCAACGTCAAAATGAAGTGTTTTGGCACGACAAATTAAATGAAGGTATACAACCAGATGGTACTAGCTCTTTTGCAAACTTAGAGTACTTAGAATTTAGATTTAGTAATACCTGTAATTTTAGCTGTTTACATTGTATGCCTGAATATAGTAGTGCTTGGACTGATATCGTACGTAACATCACAGTCGAAGATGATGATAAAAAGAATAATATTACGCCATTAATTTCTGAAGTTAAAAATCAAAATTGGACCATTGAAGAAGCTGAAGCAGTTGCTGATGATTTGATTGCTAATTTTCCTAATGTAAAACGTTTAGATTTTGCCGGCGGCGAGCCTTTGTATCAAAAACAATTCTGGGCATTTTTAAGAAAAATTATTAAACATCCTAATATTAATAATATGAATGTTACTATTATCAGCAATTTCAATACACCTGTTGATTACGAAGAACTGGCTATGTTGTTAACGCATTTTAAAGAGTCGACTATTAGAATCAGCGTAGATGGCAGTAAATCTATTTACAATTATTTTAGAACAGGTAATTGGGATGTGCTTAAAGAAAACATGAAAGTCTTTAAAGGCATTAATAGAAAAACAATATTAGAAACTACTTGTACAGTTAGTGCTTATCAAATTCTAGATTTAAAAGATTCATTTCTTGATATGTTCTTTTTGCCTTCAGATAGAATACATCATACTATCGTTCAATATCCTACTTACTTAGATCCTAGTATACTTAAATCTAGATTTTTACCGCAGATTAAAGAAGACTTAGCAAAAATTAAAGAATTCTTAGAAAAGATGAACTCTAAAGCTCTTAAGGTTCATCTAGGTTGGCAGTTTTATGATGAAATAACAGAATTATTTGAAAAAACAAATACTGTTGAAGAAGATTATCAACGATTTTTATACTATGTAGACCGCATGGATTCTATTAAAAATCAAAACTTTGATGATAATTATAAAATGACAAAAGCAGATTTAAAAAATGCCCAACCTGGACAGTAAATATTTTTGTGCCGCACCCTGGGTTCATGTTTGTCAAAATGTAGGAGGCAGACTTAAACCCTGCTGTAGATTTTATAGTACAGTTGACTTCATTAAAAATGAAAAAACAACTATCAAAGATTTTTTCTTTGGCCAAGAAATGAACAATCTTCGCGAAACTATGCTGTCAGATCAACCACACGCCGGCTGTACTAAATGTTATAACGAAGATGCTTCTGGTAAAAGTAGTCTTAGACAACAACTAAATGAAGCATACAAAGATAAACTAGATTTAGATAACCCTAAGATTTTTTATTTAGAAGTTGGACTAAGCAATGCCTGCAATTTAAAATGCGTGACCTGCGCCAGTAATTATAGCACAAGCTGGTACGAAGATGATTTAGAATTAAAAAGAAGAAACTTCTTTAGAGAAGATGCCAAAGAAAAATTTGTCATCACTGATAAAGAATACTTGAATATAGATGTAAGTTCAATCGAACGAGTAAAGATATTAGGCGGCGAACCATTTATGGAGCCTAGGAATTTGGAGTTGCTAGAGCTATTAGACCAGCACGGCAGAATTGAAAATATGCGTTTGGAAATAGTAACAAATGCTACTGTGATGCCCAGCGAAAAATGGATAGGATATCTAGAAAGACTTAAAGACTTGCAGTTGTCTATTAGTTTGGATGGAATAGAAGATACCGCAGAGTTTGTACGTCACGGAACAAACTGGGCAAAGATGGCTAAGAATACACTATGGTGGAGAGATTTCTGTACTCAAAGAAAACATAACTTTCAGTTTCATTTTGTTATTCACGCTTTTAATGCTTTGAATATACAGGAAACAGTAAATTGGGTAGAACGTAATCACGGTAATACTTTACTAAATTTTGATTGTTTGTTTGGCCCAAAATATTTAAATGTTTCTTATTTGTCTAAAGAGTATAAAGATAAAATCATTGAACAAGCTAGTTACATAAAACGTCAAAACAATAGAGATTATGTAATTAAGTTTATTAATTCAAACACTTATGACGAAGAAAATCAGCAAACAATGATTAAATATCTAGAACATTTAGAACATATCAGAGACACTCCGATAAATTCTAAATACAAAGAAATATTAAAATGAAACAACCAGTAGATTCTCCAACATTCTGTGTATTGCCTTGGATACACGTAAATGCCAGCGTAGGTGGTGTATATAGACCTTGCTGTAACAGTGAAGATTACTTTCCCGTTAGAGACGATAATGTTAGTATAGTAGAAGCATTTAACGGACCGGATTTAACAGCAATTAGAGAATCAATGGTTGCCGGTGAAAAACACAAATACTGCGATGTCTGTTATGTTAGGGAAGACAAGGGCGGCCTAAGTTTTAGACATACTTATACTGCTGATAAGTTTAAACAATTTGTTGATGCTGATGCAGAACCTGTTGTAAAATATTTAGATATGCGCTTTGATAGTACTTGCAATCTATCTTGCAGAATGTGCGACCCTAGTAGTAGCAATCAACTAGTTGATACTATTAACTGGTACAAAACAAACGAACTTAAATTACCAAGACATTGGGCAAAGTTTGAAAACTATAAAAATAAAAACTCTGTTGAACTCAGCGAAAAGCGTAAGAACTATGTGCTTGAATTGTTGCCTACTATTGAAATGTTTAAGATAACTGGCGGCGAACCTTTTATCAGCAAAGACTTTATTGAAGTAATGGATGTGGCCATTGAAAAAGGCTATAGTAAAAATATTGTATTGTTGATTACTACTAATGGTACTAAGTTTGTAGATGCTATTCTAAGTAGATTGAAACACTTTAAAGGTGTGGATATGAATGTCAGCGTAGATGGTCATGGCGATGCCTATGGATATGTTCGTTATCCTTTTAAATGGGATAAGTGGTGTGAACGTTTTGAAGAGTTTTTAGCATTTGCTGATGCCAACGAAATGTATAAGAATCCTAACTTTAGAATGAGAACTAGCACAGTTATAACGGCATATAACTGGTTAAGTAGTCCATTACTATATACATATCTAAAAAGTTATGCTGATAAATATGAATGGTTGCGTAATATTAATTATATTCCTAGACTCGATTTCAATTTAAATTTGCGTCCAGTAGACAGTGAGTTAAGTGCTAAATGGTTACCAGAACACATTTTAAAAGAAGGTTTAGAATTGTGGAAGAAAACTGATTATAGACAAATCAAAGAATTTGAAAACTATGTCAAAGATTCTTTAGCTATTAGCCTGGAAGAAAAGAAATCAAAGAACTTGGAACTTAAATACATTACAACAACACTAGACAAAGAGCGAGACCAAACATATGAGTGTCTTGGCGCAACATTTTCAGATTGGATGAAAACAATAAATGGCTAACGCAGATAAAGAAGAAGCAGAACGATTAATGAATTTAATGCCAAACAAGAAGTTTTGTCCGGCACCATTTATGCATGCTTACATTAATGCTAACAATAGGGGCTACAAACTTTGCTGTATGAGCCACGTTGTTGGTCGCTGGGATAATACAAAAAGTCTAAAAGAACAACACGAAGTATTTTGGCAAGGCGAAACAATGCAAAATATTCGCAAAGAATTCTTAGACGGAAAAATGCCAGAGAGCTGTGACTGGTGGTGTGGTGGATGGGAACGTGAAGGTATCTATCATAAAAGCGACCGTATTGATTTTATTAGACGCTACGAATTAGAAATGGGCACAGAAGAGCTACAAGAAGTCGAATGGTGTCCTATTCACGGAACTGTAGAATATTCTAAGCCAGTTGACTTAGATCTACGTAGCAGTAAACTATGTAACTTAAAATGCCGTAGCTGTAACAGCTTATGGAGTACAGAGATCGAAAAAGAAGTTCTAGCTAATCCAGAAATTCAAAAGTGGAGTCATTGGGATATGGTTACTACCAGTGAACACTCAATGAAGAAAGCTAAACAGATTAATTGGGAAGATCCAAACTTTGACGTTATTTCTAATCTAGACTTTAGTAAAGTATTTAGATTAAAGATGAGTGGTGGTGAAAGTCTAATTGATCCACGTGTTTATACAATCATTAAAAAGATTGTAGATGGTGGTCACGCGGCTAAGATGCGTTTGCACTTTATTACTAATTGCACAAGTTTGCCTCCTAGGATTTATAAACTACTAACAGAGTTTAAAGAAATCAGTTTCAACATCAGCGTTGATGGTGTTGGTGAAACCGATGACTTTTTACGCCAAGATGGAAATGGAAAAGCTCACTGGGAAGAAAAACAAGAAGTATTCCATAGAATATTTACTTTACCAAACTTAAAATGGGCAGGTATTATGCACGTTTGGCAACCAGTAAGTGCTTTCCAAGTTAAGAGAAACGTTAAATGGTTCTTAGAAGGACACAGACAATACAGTAAGCACAACGGTGTTACTTTTAATCCTATTGTTGATCCATGGTATTTGAGTGTTAGTTGGTTAGATGATGATCATAAAGATTATATTCGCCAGCAAATACAAGAATGTATCACTGAATATGAGATGACACCTGAAGAAGTTAAATGGTTCGACTTAGCGTGGAGTCAATTAGATAAAACACAAGACGAGCGCAACAGCACTTATGCCAATGACTTTGTTAAAGCCGAGCTAGCTCTTAACAAGATTCGAGGCACAGACACATTGACTATTGAGCCAATGTTAAAACGTTACTTCGATAGATACGATCCAAACAAAACAACAGATACAGTAACTCACGGCAGACCCGGAGCACAATTTAATGGAAAACCAAAACCAACAGCCTAAGCCTTTTTGCGTAGCGCCATTCGTTAACTTTTACTACAAAGGTTCCAAAACAAGGTCTTTAATGAGACCTTGCTGTGAAAGCAGAACAGATGACGATATGAAATATAGCTTCACTGACTACGATAGTTTCTGGCACGGAGATTTTATGAAATCTCTACGTCAGGATATGTTAGATGGTAAGCCACACGACATCTGCACACGTTGTATAGAAGTTGAAGATGCAGGCGGATTAAACAGCAGAGAGTTCTACGCTAACATTCTACGTCGTTTTGAAAAAGAATATGGCGAAGTATCATTTAATGCTGATACAGGTAATCAACACGGAAGTCCTATTAGCATAGACTATCGTGGCAGTAACTTATGTAATCTTAAATGTAGAATGTGTCACGTTAGCAGTAGCAGTGAAATTGCCAAAGAGATATTCGAACACGAAGAAGTTTACAAAACTATTAAGTATCACACAAACAAAGAATATCTATACGTTGAAAACAAAGACGTTAACACATTTATTAATCAAATTCCTTTAGAGAATACATTTAGAATTAAGTTCTTAGGCGGAGAGCCTTTGATGCAAGAAGACGTTTATCAAGGACTTGAAAAAGTTCTAAGAGAAAGCAGAAACCCTAAGAAAGTTGATATTAGTTTTACTACTAATGCTACTAACTTTCCTCCACGCTTTACTCGATTAATTGGTAAGTTTAGACAGATCTTAATGCGTGTTAGTCTAGACGGTGTGGGTGCTACTCACGAATATGTTAGAACAAATAGTCATTGGTCAGCAACACAGAAAAACTGCGCCAAAATGTTTGAAGGTGGCTACGAGAATAGAGAAGTTATTCTAGGCTTTAGTTTCATCATTCAAGCGTATAGTATATTCAATGTCATTGATATCCTTGAATACATTATGGATATAAAATCAAAGAACTATGCAATTTGGAGTGAGCCATTCTTTAGTCCAATCGAACAAGATTGGATGAGTACTGCTATATTAGATGACACGGATATTGCCGAAGTACTTGCTCAACTGGATGCTTTTAAGTTAAAATACACAGAGCAAACTTATTCAGACAATATTAAAAACATTATACAAAACTTTGATAAGAAACGTAAAATAAACTTAGAAGAAGCAAGAACGCAATTCAAAGAATTTACCAACGTTATGGACTCAGTAAGAAAAACAGATTTATCTAAACTAGACGAAAGATTTAAAAAATACCTATGAACTCAAATCAATTTTATGACAGCGTGAATCCTACAAATCGTAATCAATTTATTATTACGTGGGACACGGGCAAACGCTGTAACTTTGACTGCGGTTACTGTGGTAGTGATAGACACGATTTAACTAGTCCTTTTCCTAGCTATGAAGAACTAATCAAGGGTGTAGACTTCATCAAAGATTATTTGAAGATTATGATGCCGCATCGTATTGAACAAAGTACAGGACTAAGTTTAACAGGCGGAGAGCCAACTGCTAATCCTAATTTTACAAAGTTTGCTGAATACTTAAATGAAAGTTTCAAAGACTTTGAATTTCAAGTTGATACAATGGTAACTACAAACGGTAGTTATCATCCGAAGTTAATTGATGTCATTGCTAAAAACTTCCGTGGTGTTACACTAAGCTATCACTGTGACAGCGATGAAAGTATTAAGAAGCGTGTACGTCAAAACGTTGTAGATACGCACAAAGCAGTTAAGAGCTTTCGTGTAAATTTAATGATGCATCCATACGATAGCTATTGGCAAGAATGTTTAGATCTAATTGAAGTCATGGAAGAACACGATATTAAGTTTGTTCCTAGAGTTATCAATGGATTAGACTATAGTACAGAACAAAGCCAATGGTTGCAAAACTATTGGAGCAAACAAAATACTAAAGCTACTAAGACTAAAATAAGCACGGCTCCGACAAAAGTAATGTCGATGATGAGTGAAGAAGAAGTTTATCCTGGTCGCCGTATGAAAGAAGATGTTAAAAAAGTCTTCATTGAAATCAAACAAGACACTACAAAATCCACTACTGTATTAGGCAGACATTGCTGTAATAAAGTTGAATTAAGTTGTGGATTATCAGAAACCGGTGAAGAAGAATCATTAATTTACTTGGCAGACAATAAATTTAAAGATTGGTACTGCGGAGTTAATTGGTTTTTCTTACACTTAGAAAGTCAAACAGATCAAATCTTCCACCATCAAACTTGTCAAGCACAGTATGGCCAAGGACATGGAGCAGTGGGCAAGATCAGTGAATACAAAACATTTACTAACAAAGTAAAAACAATGTTAGATAACAATGCCATGGAACCAATTATTTGTCCAAACAAAACCTGTGGTTGTGGATTATGTGCCACTAAGAGCTCTAGTTTTGTTAAGTTCCAAAGTAAAATTCTAGATCACGTATCTGGGGTTCAATACAATGTATGACCTTAAAGACATTTGCGTCCACATAGAAATATCTAGTAATTGTAATAGTAGATGTTTAGATTGTGGACGATTTGTTAAAGGTACCGATTTAATCAATCCATACGTAGAAATCGGTAGTGCAGGCCTTTTACCATTATCTGCAATAGATAATATATTTGATGAAAATATTTCACGTAATCTTAAATATGTAAATTTTACAGGCACATACGGTGATGCAATTACTCATCCTGATTTTTTTGCCATTTTAAAAAATATTGCTAAGAATATTGAAGCACAGGCTAACTATAGAATAGCCAATGGTTTGCCCGTCAAAACTAAACTAATGATAGAAACCAATGGTGGTTTACATAATACTGAGTGGTGGGCTGAATTTGCTAACATAGTGGTAGATAATTTCAGCAAAGATAGTATAATAGTATTTGCATTAGATGGTGCAGATGATGAAACTCATCAACTATACAGAAGAGGTGTCGACTTTAATAAAGTAATAGAAAACTCCAAAGCTGTAATAGCGCAGGGTGCTAATGCTGTTTGGAGTATGATAAATTTTGCACATAACGAACATCAATTATCTCAAGCAAAAGAAATGAGCATTGATTTAGGCTTTAAGCAATTTAAAATACGCAGAAGTCGTTTGCGTAGTGTTCCTACTCAAACTGTTAGTGTTATAGATAACATATTCCAAAAGAAAAAGAACATTAGTGCAGAAGCAGTTCAATACGGTGCAGAGCATAGTAAGTTCTTTACAGTCACGCAATCGAACAAGTCTGATAAGTTTTATTTTGAAGGCACAGCAGATAGTTACTTTGACGAAACTGATATTGTCTGCGAATGGAGAAATACTAATAAGATTAACATAGACTATACTAGTAGAGTTTGGCAATGTTGTTACTTTAGTTCTTTTTATCATGCTTCAGTTGAACATCACCAATTAGAACGTAGTAAAGAAATTAACGCAGATCAACGTATAAGAGAGTTTGAAAATTTAGAGTATTATGAAAAGAAATACGCAGATGACTGGAATTTTTGTAATTCCAGAACGCTAAGTAGTATTTTAAATCATGAGTTTTTTGTCAATGACTTACTGGATAGTTTAGAGAATACAACTAAAGATCAAGTGAATCCTAGGATATATAGATGTGCTAAACATTGTGGAAGTAAAGCTAGAACATTAGACAACGAACTAAGACAGATTAACCAAAAGATTGAGAAATAATGGCAACAGAATTACCAAGTAAAACATTTTGTATCCTACCATGGATACACCTAAGCACACGACCTAATGGTCATATGCGAGTATGCTGTACTGCTAACGCCAGTTCAGTGGGCCCAACAAACGATAAAGTTCACGGAGGCGAAGTAGGCGTATTAAAAAACGCAGACGGCAAGCCAGCTAACTTAAATCATACTGACTTTCTAAGTAGTTGGAACAATGACTACATGAAGAACAATCGTTTGCAGATGTTAGCTGGTTCTGAACCTCCTAGCTGTACTAAATGTTACAAAGAAGAACGTGAAGGACATCGTAGTAAACGTCAATGGGAAACTGAATATTGGAGTAAACGTGTTGATGTTAATAAGCTAGTAGCAGAAACACAAGACGACGGCTCGGTTCCTCCGCACATCGCATATATTGATATGCGCTTTGGTACTAAATGTAACTTGGCCTGTGTAATGTGTAGTCCTCACGACAGTAGTTTATGGATTCCTGAGTGGCAAAAGATGTATCCTAACGTACAAAACGAAACGCTTAAAGATACAATGCAATGGGGTAGCAAAGGACAAGAGAACGGTGCTAGCTATAACTGGCACAAAAACAATCCTCAGTTCTGGGAACAGTTATGGGAACAGATCCCAAATATGAAACAGTTATACTTTGCAGGTGGTGAACCTTTGATTATTGAAGAGCACTATGCTATTCTAGAAGAATGTATCAAACGCGGCTATGCCAAAGACATGGAAATTCGTTATAACAGTAACGGAGTAGAATGGCGTGAAGACTTATTTGAATTATGGAGTCATTTTAAATTAGTACGTTTCCATTATAGTGTTGATGCCATTGAAGATCGCAATGATTATATTCGTTATCCAAGTAAGTGGGAAAGAAACTTGGAAGCATTTAAACAATTAGACAATGATACTCCTGGCAATGTAGAAATCACTATTGCCTGTGCGGTACAGGCATTGAACATTTATTATATTCCAGAGTTCTTAAAGTGGAAATTGCAACACGGATTTAAGAAAATTAATATGTGGCCATTTGGTGCTGGCGGAGTTAACTATCACTTTGTTTATCATCCACCTCACTTAAATGTTAAGATATTGCCAACGTGGTTCAAAGATGAAATCGAAGCCAAGTACGAAGAATTTATTCCTTGGTGGAAACAGAATTGGCAGCTTGGTGTTCCGGAATGGCACAAAGGTAAAGTCACAGAAGAACAATGGTTAAATGCTGACTACGGTATTGATAGACTTCGCGGTATGGTTCGCTTTGCTAAAAGTGAAGACTGGAGTCGTCGTTTGCCAGAAATGAAAGAATACTTAGAGCTACTAGACAAACAACGTGGCACTAACTTCTACACTACATTCCCTGAGATGAAGGATATATTCCGTGACATTTGATGAAGTACGTTGTTTTGAGTTTGAGATAAGCAGACTCTGTAATGCTCGTTGCCCTCTTTGTACTAGAACAGAAATTTTAGATAATCCTAAAATGGAAGACTTTCCGCAGGATTTTATTTCACTGGAACAAATCAAAAAAGTGTTTGACGGTTATGATTTAAAAAACAAACACTTTAGATTTAACGGTGCAGTTGGTGATCCTATGACTAATCCAGACATCATTCCTATCTTAGAATACTTACACAATCAAAGCTCTGGTAACAATACTTTTGAGATACATACAAATGGTGGTTTACGCAATACAAAATTCTGGGAAGACATGGGTGCGCTAACTCAACGTGTTAAAGAAAAGAATAGTACAATGCGAGTAACGTTTGCTATAGACGGATTAGAAGATACTAATCATATCTATAGAGTAGGTGTTAACTACAACGAAGTTATTAGTAATCTAAAAACTTTTATGGTAACTGGTGGCACAGCAGTTTGGGCCTTTATTGTTTTTAATCATAATCAACATCAATTAGAAGATGCAAGAGCTTATGCTAAAGCGTTGGGCTGTAGTAATTTTATCACAGTAAAAGCCTTTAGAAACATTATCAATGATATCGATATTAAGCAGGGCGGCAAGCATAACTTCGATGATAAGACTATTGCCGAGTATACAAAGATTCGTCAACAGCTAGCAAAAAGAAATATGCTAGAAATGATTGTTCCTGAACAGCCTAAACAAGAAAAAACAGATTATACTGATGATATTAAATGTTTTAATGTACACGACCGAACAGTTTATATCATGGGCGGATTAACAGTTTGGCCTTGTTGTATGTTCTATGATGACCTGTTGCGTAAAAAACCACAGTGGCTAGAATCATTAAAACAGTACGGTCCTCACTTTAATGATTTAAATCATAAAACACTAAAAGAAATATTAGAAGGCGAGTTCATGTCAACAATAGAACAACGTTGGAATATGGCTAACGACACATTTACACCTGCCTGTATTAAGCATTGTGCAGGTAAAGGAAAGTTTCTACACAAGAATAGAGAGTGGGAAAATCTATGACAACTACATTTTGCCCTATCCCATGGAACTTTCAAGCCGTGCGTAATAACGGTGATATTCGTATTTGCTGTCAGGCCAACGTAACAGAGAATCAAGGTGTAGTTAGACACGAAGATGGCACTCCCTACAATGCAGGCCGTGACAATATGGAATCTGCTCGTAATGCAACACTGATGAAAGAAGTTCGTAAGAATATGTTAGCAGGTGAGTGGAGTAATGAGTGCGGACGTTGCCAACAAGAAGAAGCCAGCGGACTTGAAAGCCGTAGACAATACGAATTAGAAAATTGGAAGTTTAATATTGACGAAGCTCGTTATATCACCAAACCAGATGGCACAATTAAAAATAAAAAGTTAGAATATTATGACTTACGTTTTGGTAACTTATGTAATCTTGCTTGCCGTATGTGTGGTCCTACTGACAGTCATACTTGGTATGAACAATGGACAGACTATCATGGCAGCGATGAATACAAAGATACCCACGGAACAGTTAAATTAACCCGTAATGAAAACGGACGTTTGACTACCACTGACTACGACTGGCACAACAGCGAAAGCTTCTGGGAACAAATAGAAGAAAACATTCCTAACATCAAGCACGTTTATATGGCAGGCGGTGAACCCATGATGATTGAACGTCACTATGAGTTTCTACAAAAATGTATTGACATGGGTCAAAGTAAACAGATGGTCATTGAATATAACACCAATATGAGTAACTTGCCACAGCGTGTATTGGATATGTGGACAAAGTTTAAACAAGTCCGTGTCGGCTGTAGTATGGATGGCATGGGCGAAACAGTAGAATATCAACGTTGGCCTTTGAAGTGGAGCCAAGCATACAAAAACTTACAAAAGCTAGATGAATATGCAGAAAAGAATCCAAACATACTTGCTTGGTTAGCCTGCACAGTAACAGCGTACAACGTTTGGCATATTCCTCGCTTTATGAAGTGGAAGTTACAGAGCAGTGGATTTAAAAAGATTAACAGCACTAAGAAGCGTCCTATTATAACACATCATGTGGCACACGGCCCAAAGCGTGTTAATATTAGAATACTACCTCCTGAGCTTAAACAAGAACTAGCAGAGTATTATGAACAATGCATAGCCGAGTTTAAATCAGAGTATCCTGAAGATATAAGTAAAAAAGCAGAAACAATTTTGCGTGGCATTCTTAAATATGCACAAGGCGCAGATTATAGCGATAAACTGCATGAGTTTGTTAAATTTACAAAATATTTAGATCAAGCTCGTGGTCACAGTATATTAGATATCGCTCCAGAATATAGAAAGTTATTTGAATGAATATCGGATTTATTGGAATAGGTAAACTAGGTTTACCTTGTGCAGAAGAAATGGCCAAGAAAGGCCATAGTGTTGTTGGCTATGACTTATTACCAAGAACCAGTGATTATATATATACATCAACTTCAATCGAACAATGTGTAAAATATAAAGACATTGTATTCATTGCAGTACCAACACCACACGATCCTGATTACGATGGCCGTGCACCTACTAGTCATTTAACTCCAAAAGACTTTGATTATACTATTGTAAAAAATTGTATAGCAGAAGCTAACAAGTATATGAATGCTAATCAGTTGCTAGTTCTTATTAGTACAGTATTGCCAGGAACAACTCGTCGAGAGTTTGTGCCTTTAATTACTAACACTAGATTTGTATATAATCCATATTTGATTGCCATGGGTAGCGTAGGATGGGATATGATTAATCCGGAAATGGTTATGATTGGCACAGAAGACGGCAATGTAACTGGAGATGCTCAGGAGTTAGTTGACTTTTATAAAACTATAATGGAAAACAATCCTCGCTATGAAATCGGTACTTGGGACGAATGTGAATGTATTAAAGTTTTCTACAATACCTTTATCAGTGCCAAGATTGGACTAGTGAATATGATACAAGATGTTTCTATTAAACAAGGAAACATTAATGTTGATGTAGTAACTGATGCATTGGCAAAAAGTACAATGCGAATCATGGGACCACAATACATGAAAGCTGGTATGGGTGATGGCGGCGGATGTCACCCCAGAGATAATATTGCATTGCGCTATATGGCCAAAGAGCTTGATCTGGGCTATGATCTGTTCGATACTATAATGAATGCTAGAGAAATACAAGCAAAGAATTTAGCCAAGGAATTAGTCTCTTTAGCTGAAAAGAATGAAATGTCTATCTTTATTCACGGTAAAGCATATAAACCAAACGTAGGATATTTAGATGGTAGTTATAGTTTGTTAGTTGGACATTACTGTGAAGAATTCGGTTATAAGCCAACATACATCGACCCGTTAACTGGAGACAATATAGAAGCAGTTCACGGAGTTGTTCTTTTGGCACATAGCTCTAGCACAACTTACAAATATACAAATACCAAGCACGTTGACAATTTATATTGCAGAATATTATCAGGAAGTGTAGTTGTCGATCCATGGAGAAAATTTGAATCAGCTGAACATACAGTAATACATTATGGAAACACTAGATGAGAAAAGCTATATTCTTAGTAGAAGATATAGATGAACACGGTCCTGTTACTCTACTAGAATCTATCTACAATAGACTTAGAAGACATTTACTCGATAAAAAAGGTAGGCAACTAGCTTGGCTATCAGAAGTACAGCGTATGCTGTGGCAATACCCGTCGGATGAGATAACATTTATCAAGGGCGCAGATTTTGTAAATAATGTAACAACAAGCGGTAGTATGCCCGCCGATGTTGATGTTTATTATTTTGTATCTTGTTATCAAAACATAACAAATTTTACATTCAATAACTTTTTAGCTTTAGATCCAATAGTCGCTGATTTTTTAGTGGCTAATAAGATACCAGTTGTAATAGATTGTTCATTAGAAGTAGATAACAACTATTATCAAGTTACTAGAAAATTATTTGAAAACGATACGTTTAGTACGTTAGATGCCGCAAATAGTCATTCCGAGGCATACTTTAGAAATTTATGTAGATTAGAATTTTATATAGTAGGCAGCACACATTATCCAGATAATTGGGATGATAGGCACGGAATAACCACTCCGAGAAAAGTTAAAGTATATCATGGAATGTTTCCTGGATGTTTTTTCTTTCATAATTCACACGGACACGATTTTAATCAAACACTGAATACTCGTAGACAAGAAACTATAGATGTAATTAGATCTAGAAAAATAACAGAAGAAACAAAAATATGGAGAGCCTTGTCTAGTGAACCAAGATTTACCAGAGGATTATTCCAATTAAAAGTAGATAGCATGGGCTTAACGGATGTTGGAGAATATAGCCGACTAATACCAGGAGCTAAAATTTTTAAACAGTGGCACGATACGTTATGTACACAGGCTGACGATTTAAAAAGAACTTTATATGTAACACACGAGTCTATAAGTACATTAGATGAAATTAAAATTTTAGACAAGGATGTTTTAGACAATAGAAATTTAGATTACTATAAAAAAGAGTTCATGGTTTGGGTTGTTTTAGAAACTTCTTTTATGATTGAAATGCCGTTAATGTCTAATACTGCATCTATGATAACAGAAAAATGTATGCAACCAATTATATCCGGCCACGCCTTTATTCCGTATGGCGGGCAAGATATTGGTAATATACTAAAGTCATATGGATTCAAAGAATACCCTGGCCTAGAGTTTCCTACACAAAAACATACGTTAGACGAAGTAGATTATATAACAAAAAAACTATTATTTTTAAAAAATCTAACAGTTGAACAACGTAATGAACTCTATGAAACTTGGAAAGAAATTGCTGTACATAATTTTGAAACTTATTTAGATATGAATGTTCAACGAAAATATTTAGATAATCTAGAAATGATGAAGTCTAGAGGAACCTGACGCTGTCTAATAAATAGATAAAAGGGAATGTATATGGAATTAGTAAAACCTCCTAGCGATAAAGAACTTGCAAATTGGATCAAACACGACTCTGGTCTGCCTTGGTTAATGTTAGATATGAAACTTCCGTGGGAAAAAATGTTGCAGGAAGTAGAAGCTCTGGAAGAAGACGATTGGATACATTATAGACCTTATAGCAGTAATGGCGGCTGGAGTGTTAGTATTCTTCATGGTTTAGAAAAGCGTCCCTACAACTGGGAATACTATGCCAAAGAAGAAGGCTGGACGTCAGCTGAAGATGCTCCTAATATCTTTACAGAAGTAAGTAAAAAATGTCCTTTTATGATGGATTACATTGTCAACGTTCTTGGCATTAAACAGCAAGAGCGTACTCGCATTATGCGTTTAGCACCAGGCGGAGTTATTAACTTACATCATGACCGTAAAAAGAATGACGATCCATTGACTAGAGATATTATGAAGTTAACTACTCTGCACTTTAGCATTACAAATCCAGATGAATGCGATTTTGTTATTCCTCATTGGGGTCGCATTCCTGCTAGAAATGGAGACGTGTTTTTATTTGATAACAAATGGGAACACTATCTAATCAACAACAGCGACAAACCACGCTATCATATTATTTTCAATGGCGCAGTATGGCAGAATGATTTTTGGAATCGCGAAGTCATCAAAGGCTGGGATAAATTTAAAGAATACTATAACAAATAATGGAAAACTCTAGAGAAAAAAAGATTAAAGCGTTTTTAGAAAACGATGTAATCGCTGATAAAAATAAAACGTTGCATTCTAATGAAGAAATTAATTTTTTAATTGACTTCTTAAACGATCCAGTACCAACAAAAAAACTGTTCTACTACTTAGAATACATTAGCTTTCATACCTGTGTTTACGGAATATGGGATCATAATTGCGAGCGTGATGGTTCTGATGAATGGTTTAAACTAGCACAAAAAACTACAAAGAATAGTCTAGAACTAGTTCACGTATCAAATCATATCGATACTTATAATAACTGTATAACTGATTCTGACATTGATAGTTTGTTAAATAAGGCCTGTGAAACTAATAAGTCTATACTTGTTGTTTCTGTGCCAGGAACAACTTTCAATGAAAAGACTGCATTAACAACAGTATGGCCTTACTTTGAGCAAAACAAAAATATGTTAATGATGGGTCATATACTAGACAACAACGCTAGAAAAGATGATGCTGATTATTATTGGAGTGTTCATCCGCAGTTTTTTGCAATTAATCTAGTATTGTACAAGCAACTAGGTAGACCAAAATTCAATAAAATGTCTAGTTCAGAATTTTGTTTAGGTCAACGCAGTGAAGAAAACTTCCACGACAATTACACACCATTATGGGTTAAACCATCTGATGAGTTAGTGACTAAAGAGTTAAAGTGCGGCTATGGTTCTAACATTATAAACGAAGCATTAAAGAACGGTTGTGATATCGGTAATGTGCCAAACATAATTAGGCTAAACAAAAAGTTTTATTATCCAGAAAAAGACAACAGCTTAGTTATGTTAGAAACTGAAAACGATCTAGTACTAGGTAATTTTCATGGTGGATGGAACTTTGTATATATTTTTAACACCGAAGAATATCCAAACAATTTCGAGTCTGTTTGTCCCGTTACTGTGTGGAAAGATGGCGCATTTACTACTAAGGTATTTGATAACATTAAAGATTTCATAGCTCAACATAAAGTAGATAGTTATGTCAATGTTAGTTCAGGTTGGCTAGGTGACTGGTGGAGTTATTTGTTTAACTTTGATCAAAATAAGATCTGCTACTTTGATATTAACAGCGCAAGTTTATTTTATAAAAAAATGCTTATCGAAAATTGGCCAGGGCCAAAGCATATTTTGCTAGGCGACTTTTTATACCAGCACGGCAATGTCGAAAACAGCAATATGTTTTTCAATTTAATCAATCTACAACGTCCCAAAGATCTTGAAAAATGGAGAAATGACTTAAACAAATATTGTTCTACTATTATTGATACTTGGGGAGTAGACGAGTTTCAAGCACATTTTGAAAAAATTAAACAAGCTAGACAGTTTTATATTTGTACAGACTTGGTTCATGCTCCGCGCTCTTTGGATAACTTTAACCTTGTACGCAAGGATGATTATCAAATGATATTTGCTAGTAACATTTTAGATAACAGAGTATTATTTTATCAACATCAATTTGACAAAGAAAAAATATATAAGTCTGTGTCTGACTTCTTTGATCGCTTGCCGCCTAAAACAATTTATATCGGTAATAACATAACAGGACTGCATAATTCTTTCTATGAAAGAAAGACTAGAATTACCAACATACTAATTAAAGAATGAACGATATCCCAGACTATCGAGAACGCTATAAAAATGTTAGATGTGTTGCACCTTTTAGTTCTATGTTTATTAAAGAGTGGAAAGGAAAGTCTACATTTCTCCCATGCTGTGCCATGGACACTGAAACAAATGTAATTGAATTAGATCAAACTTTAACGTTTAAAGAAAACTTTGATAAATTTGGAGAACTAAGATCAGAGTTCTTAGAAGCCGGCTTAGACTTTGAAAAATACACTAAATGTAAAAGTTGTGTTATGAATCTTGAGAACAGTCAACGATTTAGTCATAATGTAGAAGCTCTAGAAAACAAGCATCTAGATTATATAAACAATCCAACCTTAACTTATTTGCATATTAATTTCAGTAATATTTGTAATTTAGCTTGCAGGATCTGCGGCGAATCGTCGTCTAATCTGTTAGGTAAAGAAGTGGGTTCTTACAACGATACAGTTAAGCCTCCATCATTCTTTGAAAGAAAATATATAGATATGGATGGTGTGTTTTATAAGTCATTGTTGGATAATATAGAACACATCGGCTATATACACTTTAGTGGTGGAGAACCATTTTTACAATCGGGTATGTGGGAAGTACTAGAGCATTTAGAAAAAATTAATAAATTTGATGTTACTTTACAATATAATACTAATGGAACAGTTAAATTAAATGATAGACAAAAAGAACTTTTATTAAAGTTTAAAGATGTACAGCTTCATATTAGTATGGATGGGTTATACAAACACGCAGAATATGTTAGAACTGGATTAAATTGGGCAGCCTGGCGAAAGAATTTTAGAGATTTAAAAGCAACATTTAAAGGGATAGAGATAGTAGTAACGATAAGTGTTTTTAATGTACATTTACTCAACGAGATACTACATTTTTTCACAGTCATTGAAGGAGTTAAATGTTCTTTAAACTATCTTTATAGTCCATCGAATTTGTCTATTACACAAATTTCTCCAAAGGCCAAGGAATATATTAGAACAAAATATGCAGACCAACGCAAATTTAACAAAGTAATAGAGTTTATGGATTCTAAACACAACGAAAACTTTTTAGATGTGCCTATGTTGATTCACGAAAAAGATTTAAACGCAATGCATAGAAAATTATATAAAGATTATACACCATTTTATCTTATCTCGGGAGAATGGATGAAACTGCTAAAGGAAAAATAATATGGAAATAGAAAATCCAGGTCCTAGTATGGACAACAGTATAGATTTAAAAGAATTTGAATTAAGAAATAATTATGTAGCTAAATTTCCCAAAGCCAAAGATTATGCAAATTCAAAAGCTATTCCCTTCTGCCCTATCACTAAATTTAATAATACAGTAGATTGGTCAAAAATGCTTGATGAAGCAAGAAGTTTAAATGAGAATTTCATCACGCATAGAAAACACGAATCGCACGACGGTTGGGAAAGTTTATGTCTGCACGGTTTAAGTAGTGTACACGTAGGCAGTAATACTTCGTATGGCTTTGAAAATTTTGGTCCACACAATAAGTGGACAGACGTTAGCGTATTCACTCCTACAATTAAATCCTTTATAGAAAGTTTTAATTTTCCAATGATGGCACGTATCAGAATAATGAAACTACGTGCCGGTGGGTTTGTTAATGTGCATCATGACGGACACTATGGCATAGGAGCAATGAATATCGCTCTTAACAATCCTGTTAATTGTAATTTTTACTTAGATGGTTTCGGGATACTTCCTTTTCATAATAAAGAAGCTCCTAGTAATCCACGTATAATTTTACCTAACATAGGATACTATCACGCAGTAGTAAATAACAGTAATGAAGATAGATATCACATGATTGTACACGCAGAAAAAAATAAAGAATGGTGGAACCTAGAAGATGAATCTCTTAGATAATTCAAAAGAAATAGTAAAATGGGTAGTAGTGGACGATAAAAACTTATCTCCACAGGTTAAAAAAAGTTTTAAACATTACTACGAACGACGAATAGAACGTAAGTCTGCACAAGAACAAACTTTCTTTGCAACAGCGGATCAAGCAATTAGTTTTGCCTATGATCATGGCTACAAATACTGTTTTATTAATTGGGAAGGCCTGCTGATTAGAAACCAGCCCGAATACTATATAAATGCGTTAAAGCATATCGACTCAATGAATAAAGCAGGCGATTGGTTAGTGTCTGGACAGATCATTGATGATGTAAGTAGTGTAAATTTCTGGAATGCTGGAAATGTAGCCACAGAGGAATCTAAATGGTATTTTATTTGGCCTATAGCCTGTATTATTAATTTAGATACTTGGAATAAACTCGGGAGACCTTCGATGGGCTCTGACACTCGTGCTAACATTAAAGATTTGCCAAAAGTTAATCGTAGTAAAGAAAACATTCACGATAACTATACACCGTTATGGATTGAAAAATCTAACGAAACATATCAAACCTCTAATAATGTAGAGCTCAAGCATGGATGGAATATGCTAAAGGTTAGTTTAGAAAACAACTTAAAAGTAAGAAATATTCCAAATAATATGCGCCAAGAAACTGAATATACATATCCAGAAAATAATATAGATGTCTATAATAGAACGGTTGAATTTGTACAAACTGCGAATAGTAGCAGTATAAATTTTAATTTATTGCGTTCATTAACTGAAATGGCGTCGAGAATGATGAATACAACATTCAATGCTTTTAACAGCGAAGGTTTAAGTCCTGCGATTGGTATCGAACGTTATGAACAAAATTATGCAAATATAGACACAGTTGTTTATCCTACACAAGGGTTTAAAGATTTTATATATACGTTTAGCAATGTCTGTAAAAATCAACATCCAGTTAATATTGTACACTACGATTTAACCTTGGAAGCAGTTAAACAAAGAAAGAGTTTTATTGATAATTGGGATATGACATTAGAATATATGACTAACAATAAGTTGGTTAATTTTGGTCAAAACTATAAAGAGTTTTGGAACGAGCTGTTATCTTACTTTGATAGTTATGAACATATGTGCGAACAGTGGCAAAAATATAAAAACTGTAATCACTACTATGTTGATCAAAATCTTATGTACGAAACTTCCGATGGCAAAATTAAACGTATGCTAGACAAGATAGGTTCCAAACGAATATTGTTTATGTACAGTGATATATTCCCGTGGGAAACTAATTTATTAGTTCGCGGAGTAGATAATTTGTTACGTATGGAACAAGAATTATTAACACATATAAGTAAAGATGTAGATTTTGTACTAACAGAGTCAAAAGGGGTGATACGAAACTCACCGGAATTCATTATATTCGGACAGTAAAATGAACATTGCAATTTTTGGAGACAGCTTTGGAGACGATACGATAGAATCTTTAATACAGTCAGAAACAAGTTGGATAGATGTATTAAAAGAACACGGTCATAATATAACTAATTTTTCTCAAGGTGGAAGTTCGTTATATTATTCTTATAACAAATATTTAGACTACATTGATACTCCTGAGTATTTAAAATGTAAGTTAGTTATTTTTGTTATGACGGGTCCTGGCAGAGAAGAAATAGTATTTGATACAGAAACATTTTATCTAACTTCTATTGCTCAAATAGAAGTCATCAGAGATCATATGGTTAGATCAGAGGAACAGAGAAAAATAATAGAAGCAATTCGTGTTTATTGGGCTTTTTGTAAAGATACTAGAAAAGATCAAATTGTACATGATTTAATGATGAAAGATATAAAATCACGTGAAAGAATGTTTTTTATACAGACTTGGATAGAGGGCGACGATAATTGTATAGTTGAACTATCGAGAAAAGAATTAAGATTAATAAATCCGGAAATTACCAGCGACGAAGAAGAAACGAAATTCATGAAATTGCACAGAGATAATCGAAAATGTCATTTTACAAGTGTAAATAACAGAATGCTAGGAAATAAAATTTTGCAGGCAATTAATGCAAAACAGCAAACAGTTGATTTTAATATCAATGATATAGTAAAACCAGAATTTGATACACAGTATTATTTTACAAAACATGATTAATTTAAATGATATGTCCTTGAGGCAGTTGCAATTAGAAGCCGCTAGAATTATTAGCAGTATGGAAGCAACCAACGACAACATATACAAGTTTAATAAAGAAAGCAGACACGATAGTACAGGATGGTATAAGGCTGCTATTACTTGGTATATAAAAGAATATGGCGGCCTGCCCAGCGAAGCAGGTCCAGGCAAAGATGTCGAATTTATATACAAGGAAGTGGAATGAAGGTTGGAATATTTGGTGATAGTTTTGCCGCAGATCGCAGACATTTAGATTTAAGAACCGACCAAGAATATTTACTAGATATAAAAGGCTGGCCGGATTTCCTAAGACAGGATTTTGAAGTAGTTAACCATGCCGAAAGTGGCAGTTCGTTATATTATTCAATTGATTTGTATAGGAAATTTCATTCAGAGTACGATAAAAATATATTTTTAATTACATACCCTGGAAGATTTTTACTAACTGAACGATTTGGAAAGTTTCAACAACATGATGATATCTTTATAAATAACATTTCTTCCACAGAAGAAAAAGTCAAAACTTACCATAAATATGATTCAATAAAAGTGCCTAATAAACATGAAATCATTAAAATACTCGAAACTGCTATAGATTATTTCATATATCTAGAAGACTCTGACTTTCAAAAATATGTACACGATTTAATGATAGACAATATTAAAAATTTTGCATCTATTAATAACAATACATTGATTATTCCAGTACAAAGTACAGATAATAATTTTGGATTGGATCGAGTACTATATTTCGAAAACGAGCATTGGAATTTATCTGAGTCAGAATACAACAAACTTAATTTTGTGGATAAAAGACTATGTCATATGACTATTAAAAATAATTTTATTTTTTATAGAAAAATAAAAGAATGGATAGATACTGGAACTTTTGATGTTAGTATAGATGATTTCGAAAAACCGAGTTTAGAAGATAAAAGATTATATATAAAAGAATATGAGTGATTTAAAAACAAGTGAATACGACTTTACTAAGATACCTTACAGTGACTTAGTTAGAGTAGGGCAAAGAACAATGCTATACCGCGACCTGTTTACAGTATCGTGGCTACTAGGACGTTACTGCAACTATCGTTGCTCCTATTGCTGGCCATATGCTCGCAGTGACACTAAGGATCATCGTCCTACTCCTTTGATGTTACATACTGTAGATGAGATTAAACGTCAATCAAGAGAAAATGGATTCAATAGTTTCCACTTTAGTCTAAGTGGCGGTGAACCTACATTCCATCCTGCCTACATTGATATTCTTAATCATTTAAACAATGATGTACATAATACAAACTATACCAGTGTTCATATGACTAGTAATATGAGTCGTCCTCTGAAATGGTTTGAAGAAAAATATGTACCAGCAGTTAGGAACTTTCACCGTGCTAGTATTACAGCAAGTTGCCATCGTGAACACGTTGATACTGATAAGAAGGTAGAAGAGTTTGCTGACAAGTTAGTGTTATGTCAAGAGTATGACACACAAATAACTATCAACATGGTTATGGTACCAGAACAGTTTAATGAGATATATGACTTGAGTTTGTACTTTCATAATAGAGGTATTAACGTAACGCTCAAGCCACAAAGCGATCCTACAGCAAGTAGAGTTGTAGATGGATACACTCCGGATATGTTGGCTAAGTTACATAATGGTATGCCTCAACGTGCTTACACAGAAGAAAAGGCATTAAAGTCTGGACTAGTACAACGTCCAAAGCCTACTTATATGATTGACAAAGCTGATCCTAGTCGTAAAAAGCAAGTCAATGTTGATCCTCATTATCAAATTGAGTTTGTTGATAAAGAAGGCAATCCTTGGTTTATGGATCAAGCTGAACGATTTAATGCGTTTAACTTTAATAACTTCCACGGTTGGGAATGTAGTAGTGGACATCGCAGTATTATTATTCGCGAGCCCGACGGTACAGTAAAGCGTAGTTATAGCTGTAGCGAAGTACCTTTAGGTCATATCGAAACCGGCTTTAAGTTATATGATAAGCCAATGCCCTGTGGCGGTAAGAGCTGTGTAAGTAGTGCCGACAGTAAGATTCCAAAACGTGCTCCTGGCACTAAGTTACCGTTATTCCCTGGAGATAAGAGCTATGAAACCTAAGTTAGCAATATATGGGGATAGTTATGCCCGTGAAGCTTCTTGGCCCAGTGAACGGCCGTTTGATGATAAACTCGCAGAAGTATGGGTTCATGACGAATCTCTAAGGGAATTATACGACGTTGAAAATCATGCAGTACAAGGTTCTGATTTTGTATATTCATATAAGAAATTCCAAGATAGTCATAAACGGTATGATAAAGTAATTTTTGTAGCAACAAGTCCGTATCGTCATCATTTTTATATAGAAGACACGCCGTATTTTATTTCTGGTCCAAAGATGTCAGATACTCAAGTAGAGTGGATGTTCACAGATCTAGATGAAACCGTTAGAAGACACGCACCTCAATATAAAAAAATTGTAACTAGTCTCAATTCTCATTACTTATACACTTTACAGGACTGTATTTACGAAGCAGGTCAAGCCAAATTGATAGAAGAAATGCAAAAAATTAGACCTGATATGATTGTTATCTTTGCTTTTTATAATCGATATTTTAAAGAAAGTGATTTTCATTTAAGTCTAGTCAGTGATATGGAGAATCGATCTCTTAGCATTGATATAATGAAATATAAAGATTGCAGGCCCGCACATATGACAATAGAAAATAATCTTGTTTTACTAGAATATGTTAAAAAACGATTAGCAGGACATAATACAGAACTATCATTAGATGATTTTATTAAACCTCGATTAATTGATAGATCCAAATACTATAAAAAAGACACATAACTTATGAAAATATTAATATCGGGCAATCCTGCATATGGATTAGCAGAAGCAATAAATACAGAACTAGCAGAGCACGAACTTACCTTTGTAAGTAGAACAACGCACAAGCTAGACTTAACTAAAGGCGATCATCAACAAGCATTTGCTGACATGAGTGTTGACTATGATGTAGTTATTATTAACAGCGCATTGTGGAAGTTTAATCAAACTCTACTATTAGAAGCAGTATACAAAAAACTCAAAGCAGAAGGAAAGCAAACTCTAATTATCTGTGTAGGTAGTACAACTGATAGAGTTATGAAAGCCACTGATTGGTTATACAATGCTGAAAAGAAAGCACTTCGTGACTATTCTAATAGTTTAGCACTAACAGGCGTATGGGCAGACAATCCTAGAGTAACGTTAATAAGTTTTGGAACTCTCAGTAATGTGCAACACAAACATCCAGACAGAAAGACGATGCCAACAAAACAGGCTGCTGATTATATCAAATGGATAATCTCGCAGCCTGCAGGAGTTCATATTAATGAACTCAGTATAGACCCTTTACAGACCTAATTTAGTTTTAAACTCTGTAAGTTCTCTTTGTCCAAGCCCTAGTTCTTTTGCTAGGGCTTTTTCGTCTCCGTATTGTTTAACTAAGTCAATCCATAGTTCTTTATTAACTAACTTCTGAACTAGTTTAAATTCATTAGAACTAAACTTAACTGTATTAACTGCATAGTCTTCAAATGCAGAACAGGCTTCAGGAAACAAAGGTTTAACCAAGTCATACATAGCACCGGCAAACTCTCTAATCTCCCATTGTGCGTGTGGATCCATACGCAAGCGAGCCATATGTAAGAAGTTCTTTAAGTTAGCTTTCCAATACAATTCTGTATATCCGCCCACCGGAAGCACACTTCTAGCCAACTCACGTGCAAGTCCACTATCGTCTTTGCCTAACAATGTTTTGTATTCTTTAAAAGCATTATGAAAGCTACGTTGAAAAGCGTGTTGCACTCCACGCTTTTCTTCAAAGCCCCATTCACTGTCTTCACGACCTTGCTTATTAGTTGTGCTTTGCTTTTGAATTTGTTCTAGTTCAGGAATATAAAACTCATCTGTAAGCACACTATAGCGAGCACTATATTCATTCATACTAGCAGTACGATGCCGTACAAGTTGTCGCATAACGAAGATAGGAAGTTTAATGTGGAACTTTACTTCACACATTTCGAATGGTGTAGTATGTTCGTGACGCATTAGATACCGAATTAAGTTTCTATCATCTTGAACTTGTTTTGTGCCAGCGCCATAGCTAACACGGGCGGCTTGAACGATAGCGTTATCACTGCCCATATGGTCAACAAGACCTACAAAACCATGATCCAATACTGGAGTATAGTTTTTATCTGTTTCAAAATTAATTTCTGTTCTTAGTGTCATTCTCTTCGCCAAATTGGCTGGTTAATATACCGCGTACATACTTTATGACACGGTTTTTAATTTTACTGCTATCAATAAAAACTTCAATGTCTTGAATACTATCACGCATGTGCTCTAGGCCTTGTGCTTTGAGAATTTCCCCTGCGTCTTTTAAGCCAGCTAATTCTTCTTGATTAAATTCAAGAACATCTCCGTTTATAAGTTTAAGTTGAATGTGGGTAATGTATTCTATAGGAACTTCTTCCATGACAACATCTTTAAGGATTTCTTCAAAACTTCTATCCTTTTTCCTAATAGCCATGACTCGGGTTCCTTACTTACTTTTTTCTGTTATATGCTCGCTTAGGCTTAGAAGCCTCAGCAACGGGCGAGGCAGTTACCGCTGATGGATCCATATCATTTGCTTCTTTAAGTAAACGTTCTGCTTCCTTACGGAAGAAAGCCGCCTGACTACGCATCTGATTAGCAATGTCTTTTTCATCCAATACACCGGCTGGTTTGCCTTCTGGTGTTGATTGACTGATATCACCACTGGTTGTTCTACCTGTTTGATCTAATTGTGTATTAAGATCTTTAAGAAGAATTTTATGTTCTAATGTAGGTAACATCATAATTTCGGTTGTCGGATATTTAACTAACCAACCGCTTGAATGTAAACCTTGCATAATAGTTCTTCCATCATGAAATTGAGTACGTTGGGCATACTTGTAAAAGTCGACATCGTCTTGAGCACTATCACTTTCAACCGCGTTGATTAAGTCATCGTGGTAGTTTGTAGGAATATCCTCAGTTAGCACAACAAGACAAGAAGATGTATCGTTAGGTATTGTTCTAAATACCACAACACACTTCTTGCCTGTGCTAACAACTTGCCCTACGTGTTTAGTAAACTTAGGCATAGTTAATTCCTAATTAGGCTTGTTCAGCAGGAGCTTCAAGAGCGACTTCAGTAGGTTCTTGACCTCCTGCGGCAGCTTGTTCTGCTTCTGCAGAAGCCTTAGCGGCTTCAGCTTGTGCCTGTGCATCTTTTAAGAATGCTCCTAGACGCTCAGCAGCCTGTCCAACTGTGCCAATTTCAAAGACACTGAATGTGCCACGTTTAACAGCTTGTTCAACAGCCGCGAATAAGATCGAAAGATCGTTAATGTTCATTTATTTCTCCTTAAGGTTGATACATTATATACCTATTTTATTT
>Ga0208133_1000036_pt1 | contig 50710 bp, 39 predicted proteins | sample ColrivemetaGS535_FD_187595 | JGI IMG/M metagenome (GOLD analysis project Ga0208133, IMG submission 187595) | Estuarine microbial communities from the Columbia River estuary, USA - metaG S.535 (SPAdes) (version 2) | ecosystem: Environmental > Aquatic > Marine > Intertidal zone > Estuary | place... | reverse complement strand
ACTCGTGCCATCAGGTCCAAATGTGCCTATCAGGATATTGTTTTCATCGTAGATATCACCAAAGACAATCCAGTCACCGGGGACGTTTGGGTTAGGCTCCAGCCTGTAGTTCTGGATGTTCATTTGCCCACCTTCAAGCTGTTCGCTTGCACACCCTTGAACGGCATCGTGAGGAAAGCCAGCACACTAGACAATGCAGCGGACACACCCGCCGCTACCGCCTTGCTCCCGTAGAGTGCCAGCACTGCGCCGAGCTCGCTAATGTCGTGTGCTTCGCTTGTGCGGATGCCATCACCGAAAACGCTGGTGAAAGCAGCTGTAAAAGCCACGATCACAACGACCACTAGTCTTTTGATGCTGATACTGTTCATCTTTGTATGATCGCCTCCAAAGCGGAAACCTTGTTCTCAAGTTTACCGAGTCTCTGTTCGATGCGGCGCACTTCCTGCTGTTGTCCATCGAGCGTCGAGATGATGTGTGCCACCTGAGTCTCCAGGCGCGTCAGCCTGACCTGCAATGCCACCCAAGCGGCACCGATTGACACCGTCGTTATAAACGCCTGTATACCGATTTGGACCCACATCTCAGGACTCATACATACACCCCATCAATAACTTCACTCATATCATGGTGCGATGAGCTCAATGCGTACCACCACGCAGTGGATATACGTGCGGCTTTGCGTGCGGTTGCGTGCGCTACCCGTTTGTCCTAGCGCGTAGTGCGATGGTTTGGCTGACTGCGTTCGTGTGACCGTAGTCTGATCCGATGCACTCATAGTATGGCGCCAGGTTCTGAGGATTCCCGCTGGTGTATATCCTGTCATCTGCTCGCACTTCGATGTCTGGTGAACACGTGAGCGTCCATGTACCAGACTGTTCGATCATGCCACCGACAACGCCTTCGGTATCGCCGGTGTTACTGATGGTGCCACGGATCTCAGCGACCTGTATCCAGTGCTGAGAGACGCCACCGATGCCATCCGCCGCATTGACGGTCCGCCAGATTGCGACACGGTCAGCGTAGGAATACGCCTGAATCGCGTTCTTGAGAGCGTTGCTGTAAGCTGCTGGAATCATACGAACACCATCGGTGAGAAGCGCTTCGCCTGGTCGAGACAGTGCTCACGGAGCACGGCCATTTTCGCGTCGACCTGACCATCCTTGACGTCAATCAAGTGCGTGATGCTGGACGCTTTGCGAATCCAGCCCTGTCGCGCAGCTGTGCGGATGTCATAGCGCTCAACGTTCGCGGGACCTATGTCCTGCCACAAGAGGTCACCACTGCCATCATTGACAGAATAGCCAAGTGTCCTGGTCCACTGCGGGAACTGAGGCTCAGTGGCGCTCGATGTCCCTGCGATGACGCACTGATAGAGTCTGCCATTCGCGACAGTCGGAATGACAATGTCGCCGACGACGAAGGCTGTGGATGCAGACCAGACAGCCCAGCGAGCGTGATCGTCCACGAGCTGCTGTAGTGCAGTCGAATCCAAGAACGGGTATTGATCGGATGCGACCATCCAAGCGAGACGGTCGAGTGCTTCTGTCCGAGTGAGTGGCATGGTTTACATCCTAAAAACAAAAAGGGAACGGGATAACCCGCTCCCCTTGACTGCGTGCCTAAGCGATTATGCAGCGCACTGCATAACGATCAGGGAACCTGCGACCTGGTCGCCGACTGTTGCTGTCACGTTCCCGACATCGAAGACATTGTAAGCATAACGCTCGGTTGCCTTGAACGTGAGCGCGTCCTCGATGAATTTCACCTGGTCAGAGACCTCGACGCTTACGCCACGACGATCACCGAACGCTGTACCCTTGGAGAGATCTCCGAGGACTGCGATGGTACGGTTTGCAGCTGGTGCCGATGGCATGTTCTGAACAAACGAGATCGGGATTCCGAATAGCGTTGGCTCAGCGCCGTATGCATTCTGAATATCCATGATCGCGTTGCCACCCAAAGCGATGAGCTTATCGGCGACACCATTGTAAAAAATGGATTTGTTCATGTAGAACCGTGGCTGTGTCGCGTATGGCTGAATCTTTGCAACCATACTCTGCCAGTTCGCGAGTGTAAGACTCGAGAGTGCAGTGCCACTACCAGCAGCGCCAACAACCATCGAGGCGATGCTGGAAAATGTTCCAGAGAGTGCCTTGATGCGTGGCATGATTCCGGTAATGCCACCATATGTCGCAGAGCCATCGCCCTGGAATGCAGCTGCATCCTCAGCGAGTGCGAGACCGTATGCAAAGTCCTGCGCCAATGTTGCGCCGAAGTCGATGACGGTGTCTTCGTTTAGTTCCTTCGAGACGATGGTCAAGATCGCAAGTTTCTTCGCGGTCAATGCGACCTGACTAAACACGATATCGCTCGCGGTGATGGCGGTTGCTTCACCCGGATAATACGTGGTTGTCGAGGTCGATGCATTTGGCACGTTAAGTACGTCAGACGTCATCGGGTAAACACGGGAATATCGACGCGCTACACCGTACTCGTTGCGGAGCCAGATCAAGCTGGAAGAAACGATTTCAGGAACCGTGAAGCCACCTTCACTGTTCGTGCCTTCGGTCTGCGACTTGATGCCATTCTCTGCACACCACTTGGCTGCTTTGGCGTTGCCAAGAACAGATCCACGGACCCACTGGCCGAATGCGTATGCCTTGAAGTTTGCTTCGTCACGGGTTCCTGGGAACGGGTTCCGTGTTACTCCGCCAGACTTCCATGGCTCATGCTTTGGCGCTTCGGATGCGACAGGAGCAGGAACGGATCCGAACTCCTTGAGCATGTCGATGCGCTCAGAGAGAGACTTTGCAGCTGTGTGAAGGCGATTAGCTTCGGCCATGTCGCCGCCGTTGATGAGGACTTCCTTAGCGGCAGCAATTGTAGACTGGCGCTGTCCTTCGAGTTGTTCGATTGTCATTGACTTAACTCCAAGATCATGAGCTCACGGAGGAGTGCGGACTTCGCATCCTCGATGTCGCTCGAGTATTCGACGATGGTGACATCTTCGCTCGATACTTCGTCTCGAAGTTCGTTCCAGATGGTTTTTGCGAATCTTGTCGACTCGCTACGTGAGAGACGCACTGCATCCCGCAGGCGTCGCTCCACTTCTCGGATGGATGTCGGACGCTCGTGCTTGGACTTCATGCTTTGCACTTCCGCTGCCGGATCCTTAAGGTTTGCTGTGAGTTCTTTTGCTTTGCTGGCGAATGCATCGATGATGGCGTCGATGTGTCCGCGACCCAGACCAGCATCGAGAGCGGCCATCATGCCAGCACAGAGGCGGTCGTAGAGTGCCTCGATGCCTTCATGCACCATCTCTGCCGCGAGGTCACCGTAGACACGCTCGACGAATGTCGCCACGTCTTCACCAGGCGCGACTGGAATCATCATTTCTTGTTCTTCCATAGCATAACCTTCCATGTCGCCATACATGTCCTTCAACGACTTGACCATATTCATCGGTTCAGCTGGTGTCGGTGTCAGCGATGCCTCACCGATTGGCCAGCGTGTGATCTCGTATCGACCATCGGCCATCTTCTTCCGCTCGACCATGTGGCCCGTGGCGCCGGACGAATATCCAAGCTTGCCAGACTTTGCGAGTTCCTGGATCATCTTCTGATACTGGTCAGCCATCTCGACCTGCGATTCGTACCACAGACCTTTATCGTCCATGGTCATGTATCCGGTTCCGATGCGCGACTTGCCTACGGTCTTATCCTGGCCGTGATGATAGTAGAGGTTCATCGGCACACGCTCGCCAGACTTCATCGGTCGTCCAAAGTCAGTGCTCGATGTGAAGTAGTCGCCCTCGAGGTCAGCGCCACCGAAGCGCACCAGGTAACCACGCACGCGACCGGAATCGTCTGCCTTGATTGCATCACCGAAGGATACCAAAGTCTGCATCATAACTCCTTGACCGGCACGACCACGGCCTGTGGTCCCCACTCCGCGTTTGGTACTACTTTACCGAATGCCGAGAGAGGTGTACCCGTCTCATACAAACGATACCGCGAAGGTCCTAAGACCTGCCGACGCTCCGCTTCACTGAGCATACGAAACTGCTCCTCTTTGTCCGGCATCTCTTCCGGTTCATCGAAACTGCCTGGTGGCAGTCCTGCGAGTTCAGCGTATGTCGGTGTGATCGGGACGATCGTACACCTACAGTTTGGATGCGAGGGAACGATATCTGCAACAGGATTCGGATCGCCATGAAGTGACCAGCACACTGGGCACACGTTTACATCACCCGCTGAGATGCGCCGCCAGCCACGCACGATGCTCAAGTTCGCCTCGAAGGTCTGTCGCTGTGCTTCGCGATTAGCACGAATCATCTCTGTTCGTGCGATGGTAGCAGCTCGTGAAGGCGCGAGAGTTTCGTATGTCCTTGACATCCTTCGTGCGACCTGTAGAGGATTGAGACCTTGCGCGATGCCGATCGTGACATGGTCCAAAGCAAATGGACCGATGGCCTCGAACAGCGCGCCGAGCGGTGAGCCGTCAGCCGCGAAGCCGACCACGTTCGTGATTGCTTCGACAGGGAGTCGGTTCCACATCAGATCAGTCGTGAGCGACACCGACGAAGGAACACCCGCGACTGCTCGCACGAGATCCTCTTGTATGTCCAGCGACAGCTGTATGGCGCGACGTTGTCCGTTCGTTGCGATGTCGGTCGCCTGTGGCGCAAACACTGCGACCTGTTCAGCCATCTGGACATTGAGTGCCTCGAGGCGGAGCATGTACTCGGACAGACCACTGATGTCCTCACCTGCTGCCTGTGCCTCCTCAATGGCGGTTGTCACCGCTTCGAGGCGCTTTAGGTTGTCAGCCTGAAGAACACCGTATGTCCGACTCATCTCGGAGAGAGCAGCGTTCTCACGAGCGCGCAGTTTATTCCGATAGGCCTCATTGACCTGGTATATGTCAGCCATCGGTGTCAGTCAACTCGTATCCGTAGTACGGATGATAGGACTTGCCGTTCTCCTTCGGCGCCATGCGTTTGAGGATCTCTTTGCGCGCAGCTGTAGACCAGCGATATCCAGCATCGCCACCCCATGCCGCCCATGCCACACGGCCAGCGGATGGATAGCCATCCTCGCCTGGTCGGAATCCTTCAGCCTGTTTGTCTACTTCGTGACGTCGAAAGAATGAGTACATCCGAAGGACGGTTGACTCACTGAGTTTCTCGCCATTGATGATCTGGTTTGCTCGCGCCCATGCGACAGCGGTTCCGCCATCACGACCAGCATCACGCCACTCTATGGCGCGCTGTGCTTCTTCCTTCATGTCCTTCGACGGGATGAACTTCAGTCCTGGCTCATCACGATCGTCGAATGCTTTGGTCTCTTCCTGGCGCACCGTGACAGGCAACAGGCCGAGGTGCTGGATAGAGTTCAAACCGACAGCCTGGAGTGCCGCTTCTGGTTCAAAACCAGCACGAATCAAAGCGCCAGCAGCGCCGACCAGCTTCGCAGTTTCATCGGCAGTTCGAGCTGTCGAGACAGGCGCAGCATCAGGGAGCAGGAGTTCCTGCGCGCCGATCTGCACAGGCACCGCTGTCGGATGGTAATAACCAAGGTCATCATCCGAAGGCGTCACACCAGCGACACGCTTGGCTGTAGCCAGATCGATGATGCCACTCTTGTAGAGTCGCTCCGCTCTCTCTGCGTCCTCGTTGAGGTCAGCCTGGAGTGATGGAACATTCGACACATCGAACTCGAGGTAGTCGCCAGGTTGCGTCTCTTCGTAGTCTGGAAGCAGTGCGATGGTGAGCGCTTCGCTCATCTGACGCATCAGCGGAATCATTCCATCAGTCCAGGCGCTTCGCGTTGCTTGCTCGAGGTTCGAGTATGTTGCGCGCTCGAGGCCGCTGCCGAGTTGAAGGACCAGCGGATTGAGTCCAAGAGCTGCACAGACGCGCTCCTCCGGTTTGCGGCGAATCTCATCAAACGCCATCTCGGATGGTTTGTGTGAAACCTGCTCGACCTTGAATGGACCAGTCATCACCAGGACGGAACCAGCATTGTCGCCAGTAAAGTCCTGCTGGAGTTTCCGCTTCGTCTGACGTGCATCGTCTTCGGACAAATCCTCGACACCGCCCTTGTAGTCTGGTCCGACCATGATGCTTGGCATGCCACCGTTGCGAACCATGCCGAATGCAGCTGATGCGGCGACGTTGTCGGTGGCGATCTCACGAAGGACAGACGTGACAGGAGAGCGACCGAAGCGAGAGTCCTGCGGATCTCGACCGTATCGAATGTGAATAAGGTCCTCGAGCGCGATGTCGTACGACGTGCCATCAACCGTGTACTGATACTTGACCAGAGGATTGACCTTGTTACCCACAGGTCTCATCATGTCAGCCGCTAGGTATTGCAGACCGACGACACGACCAGACACGCGAACCTTGCGGAAGTACGCGTTTCCGAGCAGCTGATAGTCAGGGAGAATCCACGACCACACGAGCGAAGGCGGGACGTTCGGTGTTGGCTGTGCCAGCAGCTGCAGAATAGGGTGATCTGTGACTGTCTCGACCTGTCCATCAGGCATCGGTCGACGCACGACAGGGACACCCTGCGACCAGTTCCTGATGTACCAGTCCATGCCAATCGCGACGATACTGTTAAGCATCAGGTCGCCAGCCTGGTTGCGCCAGTTGAAACTCGAACCCGGAAGGTTACGTGTCAGCAGGGACCAAAAGTCGCCGTTACCTGTGCCAGTGAAATAGGACGTCTGTCGCTGAATCAGCGGCGGCGGAAGCAGTGCATTTGGCGCGGCAGTTGCTTTGCCGATGAATCGATCGAAGAGTCCCATGTGACTATTGTGTCCTTATCATGTCTTATATTGCACCCCACCCACCGCCACGACCGACGAGCTCGTCGTAGGCGTCAGTCAATGCATCGACGATGTCGTCATTCTTACCGAGCGGGAACGTCCGCATTTCGTCCAAGAGTTCGCGATTCCACGAAGCTGCAACCATGTACACGTTTCCACCAGCGACCTGACTCGCGAACGGTTCGGCGCGCACATCCTTGGACCCTGTCACTGGCAGGACTGTCACAGCACTACCATGCAACAGCCGGAGCATGTGCATCGCTTGACTCTTACCAGCCTGACCTGGGTCCTGCGGTAGTCGGATCCTGATGCCACGACCATCGAGAGCAGCTGTCTGCTTGATAATCTTATCCCGCTGGTCGGTGTCATACTGGCCACGCACGACATCGAGGATCCAGATGCGTCCATCAGCATCACGGCCCATCTTCACACCGGCAGTGTAGTCACCACTACCAGCTGTCGCTGCAAGGTCCCAGGCGCGGGACATCTTCTGGATGTTCGGTGTCGCATGCTCGATGGTGATTCGGTCCGACTTGAAGAACGAACCCTCGCGTGGTGTTGGATGTTGCTGGTAGAGAGCAGACCATCCATAGTCGCCACTGTTGGCAACCATCACCTCCTTGATGCGTCCGAGCTCCTTGACGTCGTATCTCTCAGGCCACAAAGCTTCGCCTATCATTCGACCGATCTGGTCCTTCTCCTCCGCTATGGCTGGCAGGTTGAGGACTGTCCATCGATGAGGTTCCGAGCTAATTGCTCGAGCGGTGATGTCGTCGTGATGCCACCTGGTCGAGACGATGATGAGAGCTCCCTTCGGTTCGAGGCGCGTGTAGAGATCGTCCGTATACCAGTCCCATGCCTTGTCGCGGTATAGAGACGATTCAGCATCCTCGCGACTCCTGATCGGGTCATCGATGATGATGCGCTTGAAGCCGACACCGGTCGGAGGTGAGCCGACACCACGCGCCATGAAGGTCCCCCCCTCCGGTAGGCTCCACTCATCCTGTGCGGCGTTGTCCTTCGAAAGTTTAGTCCTGGACGAAACGATCTGTCTGGACTTACGGCTGAAGCGTCTCGCGATGCGCTCGTTATAGCCAGTGACCAACACGTTCGCGGACGGATCTCGCTCGATGCAATAGGCGCCATATCGGACCGTTACTGTCTCAGTCTTGCCATGGCGTGGCGGCATGTGGATCGCGAGTCTGTCAATCTCACCACGCTCGACTGCGTCAAGGTGCGACGCGATGGCGATGAGATGCCGAGCCGTAAAGGACCAGCCATTCGGGAGAGTCTCTCGAAGGTAGTCAAGGTAACAGAGAGCTGTCTGCGCGCTAGTTGTTGTCCTGGCTTGGTTCGGCTGCGGCGGAGAGAAGTTGTATCGAGAAGTTCGCAATGCGCTCATGGAGAGCTGCAATTTGGGCAGCTGATTGGCCATTGATGTAACGCTCACTCTGCGCTGTACGTGCTATCGCCTGTAGCGCCTTCAGGCTGTCCTCGAGCACTGATGTCAGAAGATCATCGAGAGACTTTGTCGGAAGAATCGTCGTGGTGATGTCATGTCGACTCTGTTCGACAGGAGTCGTCATTCTGTCCCTGATCGAGATGATGGTCGTGCGTGGTAATCCACACGACCGTGCAATAACCGAAGGACTTTGACCAGCGATCAAAGCCGATTCGACCTGTGCGAGAATCTCAGGTTCTGTTGTATTACCTCGTGCCATGATGCTATTCTGTCTCATCCTGGCGCACTCTGCGCCTGTAGTGCAGCTGCCCGTGGCATAAGTAGCACAACACCTGGACATCCTCCATCAGCTCACCACCGAGTCTGATGTATGTGATGTGATGCACATCGAGCTTGTAGCCGTCATCCTGTCGACGGCCACACTGCTCGCATGTTCTACCTGACCGCTCAAGCGCCTTCGTGCGAATGTCCTGCCAGCGCTGACTCCGCATGTACTTGCGCCGGTAGTCGCGCCATGCCTCATCGACCTGGTCGCTGGACGCTCCGATGGCCTTGAGTAGACTGTAGGTGTTGGACCATGGCTTCGCCATGATGCTCCTTACGATGTTGTCCGTGTCCATGTGATCTCATCCTTGACCGGGTGATCTTCGCCATACATCCAGTCAACAGCGAACAGTGATTCAGGATCGAGTGTGAGGCCTTGTAGAGTCTTTGACTCATCACCCGTATGCATCATGAATGCCTCGAAAAGGTCGGAGTATCGGATGTAGACATCGTGGTCAAAGCATACGCGTGTGATCGGTTTGCCATGCATCAAGTGTTGTATTACGTGTTCAAACTTCATTCTGTCACCGTCCAATCTCTCGCCAGGACATCAGTGCCTGATAACGTTGCAAAGCCCTTGCACCTCCACACGTTCGCGCCATCAAGCTCGTATCGCATCAATGCAGCTTCGACCAGTTGAAGCTTGAAACGAGCGCCTTCACGCCACACAGGACGTCCTGCGCGCACGTCCACAAGGATTTGCTCGAAACTCTTACGACCGCCCCAGTTGTTTTGTTTCTTGCCGACAGCTTCCTGGAACTCGATCCGCAGTGAAGGTTCTGACATCATCCATCGATTTATCATCATGACCGGATAACCGACGACTTCTGCTGCTTTGCTTCGTGTCTCACCGCTTGCGATAAGCTCCGCCCACTTGATCACAGTCGCGGTCTTTTCATCGAGCGAAATGTACGGTTCCATTTTCTTGACTGGCCTGTCTGGTTTTTCTTCCCTGATCCATCGATGCAATGTCTTCTCTGACATATCCATAATCTCAGCTGTGCGTCTTATGTTGTGACCAGCAGCTCTCAGATCTTTGATTCTCACCATGAGGAGTTTCCGCTCCTCGATGTTTGTGTTCTTTGACATTGATTCTCCCCTTCAAAGTAAAAGACCAGGCACACCGTTCGGATGATGTACCTGGTTCCGTCAGCGAGTCGTTGGCAACCGGGAGATGGTTACTCGCTGGCGTCTTCACCGAAGGGGTCTTCGATGTCATCGGTCTTGATCGCTGGCTGTGCGATCTTGGTCAGCTTCTTCTTTGCACTGACTGGAGAAACGGACACGATGGCGTTGGTTTGATAACCACGCGTGTTGAGCTTCGCATCGACAGTGACCATCCACTCCTTAGCCAGGAGCGAATCGATGTCGAGGTTGTGAAACTCTGCTTGTGTCAAGCGGCGTCCAAGCATGCCATCCAGCAGGATAGTGAGTGCTGCTTTGTCGGAACCATAGCCCTGGCGCGTAAACTTGACGAAGCGAAACGCGTTGCTGTTGCTATCGCCATACTCAGTGGTCTCGAATGTAAAGCGGAAGTTTGGAAGCAAAACATTCGGATCATCGTACGATGGTCGGTCGATGCTCTCGACGTTTGCGAGACGGCAGACATATGAGCCTGCGACAGCTGCTTCGAACTGTGATGCGCCATCGTTGAACGTGGCATTTGAAAAGAAACCCATAACTCATTACTCCTTTGGTCATATGACCACTCTGTGACAGTGCTGGCTCAGTTACCAATCCAAAGGTTATTCCACCAGCACTGCCGAGTTGACATTACCAAACATCAAACCACTTGTCAAACATAAAAGTCGATGCTGTACTAGCGGGCCAGCGTAAGCGTCCGGCCCGCAGGGACAGTTTCGACTTAAGACCCCTAAGCGAGCACACTTACATGCTCGCAGGGGGGGTTTCCAAAGGGGGGTTTTCTGTCTGCTGTTCCCGTTTTCTCATACTTAAGGGGGAACAGCACGGGAACAGCAGCGGGAACAGCAGAAAAGGCCTTAAAGCATGCCTGTCGGACTGTACTGTTTTGCGTTCTTCGGACCCTTCTCAAACATGACAATCCGACTCGCTTCGAGGTCTGCTAGTGTGGCAATAACGACCGATCTGCGACTGCCACACAACTCGATCAGGCGTGACTGTGTGATGCCTGGTGAGTCACTGATGAGCTCAATGAGTTTCGAGCGGATCTCTTGTGTGATGACTTCGCTCCTGGCGCCAGCGTCAAGTGTTCGCACCTGCGTCAGACCATCCTCATCGCGGATCTCAAAGGTCACATCGATCGCGTCCTCGTCACTGATCAGACGGCCCTTTGTGACGTACATCCGGTACAACCCGTTCGCCTGCTTCTCGACGCTGTAGGCCATGTCAGCAGCTGCTACGATCTCCGCAGCGCCGCGCATACCTTCGTGCTTGACTGTGCTGTCAGTGCCGCCCTTGCGATTGTGGTGAGCGATCAGGACAGTGATGCCGTTGTCCAGGAGTTTCTTGAACGCGTCGTAGAGTTTCCGCATCTGGCTGTTGTCATTCTCATCCATGCCATGGATGCGGACCAGTGAGTCGATGAGCACGAGGCCAATACCCTGACTCTGGCAATGTTTCACGATTCGCTCTACATCAAGCGGTTGGTCAAACCTGATGCCGACTCTGTTGAGGTAGCTCATTCCCTCAGCCGAGCGCATTCCGAGCTTCCTCAGCCGTTCTAGGACCTTCTGGACGCCCATCTCCTCATCGAGGTAGAGAACTCGAGTCTGTGGAATCTCAAACTCATTCAGCCACTTGCCACCAAAGCAACATGCGCGAATGAGATCGCACATCACCCACGTTTTGCCGCTTCCTGGAGGTGACGAAATATAGTGCAGTCCACCAGTCGAGAGCACGTTAGGAATCAGCCAGGACTGTTTACCGAGTTTCTCCTCCTCGACCTCCATCCGTGTCCAGTCCCATACCTCCCAGGGAGCGAGAGTCTGGCCACCCGGCAGGTCATCGGGCACGGTCCCTGCTGCCCACTGTGACCAGAATCGACCAACAGTCTCGAGGATAACTTCGCGGTCAAGTGGCGGATCACAGTACGTGTCACTCCACCAGACGGCTTGCAGCTGCGCGACGTCGATGGTGTAGCGCTTTGCGCGGAGGAATCCGAGCAGTGTGACCAATGCGTTATTACGGCCACCGAAGGCGCCACCCGATGCGGGGTGAGGTTGCCACAGTTTGTCCCAGTGGTGTTCACCATGAGCGATGATGCGGGCATGCGTGGCCATGTCTCCGGCCACCATGGCGCGGAGATCGTCTAATGAAAGTTCGTCCATTTTAGTCCTAGTCCGAGAATGACTGCGTGTCCAGCGCAGTGGTTACGAGTTTACGGCACTCTTCGGCATGTGCGACCATGCCCATACCTCGCATCTGCTCAATGCCAATGATGGTGTGATTGAAACAGTACAGCAAATAGTCGCCGTGCTTGTACTTGCCCAGATTCCAATTGCCCCGCTCACGCTTTGGAAGGTCCCCCGCTTTGGCGGCAATCAAAAGGCGTGACCACTCATCGCCCCATGGATGAGTGGATGTCGTCTCCTCGACGATTCTGGAGGCTTCTGGAGGATACTTCGCGAGTTCCACCAATCGAGGTAGTTCGCGATTCTTCCAATTTAGAGATCCAGGAACTCGTAAGATTCTTGACGGGTTCTTGCACTTGACGTCAGCGGCACTCGAGAGTGTGAGCATCCATCTCTCGAGCAGTTGTATAAACTCTCGCTGTTCTGTTGGCTTAGTCCCAATGCCAACCATCTTGAGTCGACGGTAGCAGTGGAGACCTCGCCCCGAGCGTACCGCGACTGTAACCTTAGCAAGTGTTGCAGTCTGATCCAGACCATCAAGGTCATCAATGTCGCACCAAATAGTAGCAGCAGTATGGACATCATTGTCCCGTCCTCCTTTTCGCCAGCGTGGAAGCACACCGACGTACACATCATCTCCAGCGTCACTCCACTGGATACACGCTTCGCCGATGCCGTTCCAGTCTTCTTCCGTCCTTGGAAGTTCCCAGAAACGCATCTGCACCTTGCCCTGATTCATCGTTCGAATCTCGACGAAGCCGTCAGAGTACGGCTCGAACAGCCATGACAAAAATGTCACGGCCTGTGAAACACGATTCATAGTTACCCCTTACAATCCTGTATGTCCAAACAGGTTCCGACACATTACCGCACTCGCAACGTTCAACCGATTGAGATCATCGAGATGTATGGTCTCGACTTCAAGCGTGGCAATGCTCTCAAATACCTCCTCCGCGCAGGTTCTAAACCTGGCGAAGATAAGACCGACGATTTACTGAAGGCTGTCTGGTATCTGATCTGTGAGATGCACAGCATCGAGCTCGCCGATGAAATCAATCAACAGCTCTTACTTGATGCCACTGGCGATGCCTAGATATCGACACGTCGCCTCGACTGCTTCGTCCCAGGAATAGGCGACAAACCACAGGTAAGCATCACCAACAGACTCGCGGAATGCGATCTGTCCTGGCGTCAGTTTGTTTTTGCCTGACTTCATCTCAATCCACATTCCGCAGTGCTGTCCCATCTGCACAGGGATGAAGATATCCCAGACGCCAGCCTTGAGTCCTTCGGACTTCATGCGGCCACCTGTGGCCTTGCTTCGATAGCCGCCATTCGGCACAGCGAAGATTGTGCCCAAGCGCTGGTCACTTCCCGCCATCACTCGGCACCAGTTGAAAAACGCGATCTGTTGTTCTGATTCGTTCAAAGTTCCATCCTCTCGAAAATCTGCGCCAGGACATCAGCCCCAGCAGCCACCCGTAATTTGTTGATTGCGCGCACCTGTATCTGCCTGATGCGCTCGCGGCTGTAGCCGATCAGGATTCCGACGTCCTCGAGTGAGCGACCATCCGACAGACCATCGAAGCCGAAGCGAAGCCGAAGACATGCAATCTCGCGATCGGTTAGGACATCCATCATTGTCCGCAGCTGCGCGTAGAGAATCTCTTTGTCCAGGTGTTCACCGACCGGAGGTTCACCTGATGGCAGAAAGTCATAGCGACTTTGACCGTACGCGTTCGGCTCATCGATACTCGAGACCAGCTTCACATCGTGCTGGAGGATTTCCGTGAGCGACTTGACGTCAAGTGAGTCGATTTGCTTGTGAAGGTATCGCGGGTAAGTGTGCACGACCTCTCGAACGTACGCGAGAAGTTCCGCCGGTGTTGGAGTCTCACCGTGCTTGACGATGTACTCCTGACGCGAGACTCTGATGTGCGACAGTTTTGCGATGGCGTGGCTAGGTAACCTGATGTCACGACCACGACTCTCGATGCCCCTACCGATGGCCTGGCGAACCCAGTTGGTCGCGTAGGTGCTGAAGCGATGACCAAGTGACGGGTCATAGCGCTGGACCGCGTGATGTAGTCCGAGCATGCCATCGGTGAGCATGTCTTCGTGTTCGCATCCACGACCACGAAACTTCTTGGCGATTGCGCTGACCATTCGGACGTTGTGATTGACAAACTCAGCGGTCGCTTTGTCTTTGTCTTTGTCAGTGCCAGACTGGACCATGCGCCCGAGAAAGAACTCCTCCTGTGGCGTCAGGAGTCCAGTGGTGCTCGTGCGTCTACTGCCTCTGTACTGTGACCATGTATTGATGGCGTCAGTCACGAGATTGCATCGCCTGGTGTGCACGGTGATCTGGACTGTTCGGAGTGTTCCAGTCGGATGCCATGGCGCATGCTGTCCACACAGCCAGGACAACCACGACGAAGCTGCCGACCATCTGGATGCGGCGCTGTGTTCGGAGGCGGCGCTCGCGCTTGAGCTCACGCTGTGAGCAGATTCCACAGATGCGATGTCCACGGCCATAAGGCACGACGTTTTGTCGGTTGCATACGATGCACGAAAGTTTGATGTCCATTGTTTTGTCCTAGTCCTATTCTGTCTATTGCGGGAGAGTCTGACCTGTGCGCTTGCACAGGATCCACAGCTGCACTTCGTATTCACTGCGACCGATTGCATCAGCGATGCGCTTGACGGTCGACTGTCTTACAGCATGAGCGCCGGAGAGCATCCGACACACTGCGCTTTTGTGGATGCCGAGTTTTCCAGCGATATCCACCTGTGTATGTCCGTAAATCATGTCATCGTTATACACATGGTTGACACTGTATGTCAACTAGTGCTAGGATGTTCGTGTGATTGGACATCACGACGAAGGGAACAGAATGACACAGGAACGGGTTGACTTGACGTGGAGGTGCGGTCATACCGCACACATAATGGTCGGATATACGCAGGGTGACCTGAAGTACAAAATGGCTATGATGGCGTCGACGCTTCAGATCTGCGCCGCGTGTGAGAACAAACGTGCAATCGAACGCGCATGGTCATTGACACAGCGACTCCTCGAGCCGAATCCGATTGTGATGAGCGGGTCGGAGAAACAGATCGAGTGGGCCAGGTCTATTCGGACGACGAAGTACGAAGCGCTTGCACATGTCCTTGACTGTCTGCGTCAAGCGTATGAGACACGCCAGGACGAATGGCCAGCCATTGCACAAGCAATTACACACGTGGTCAATGATGTGTCTATATGGCGGTCCTACAGCCAGTCAGGCGCCATCATCGATAGACGCAACATCAACTGGACCAGCGCGTTTCGAAATGCGCTCAGTCGGGCAGGATTACACATAGGGGGTTTAGTATGACAATGTCGGAGACAATAGGCGCTATTGCGCCAGCGCTGGTCAAGGCTCAGGCTGAGATCAGGCCAATCGTCAAGGATTCCACGAATCCAGCGTTTCGCTCGAAGTACACATCACTCGATGCCATCATGGAGGTCGTTCGACCTGTGCTTGCCAAGAATGGTCTTATCGTTGTGCAGTCGGTGCTGGACACCATCGACGGTGAGCACAGCACCAGCATCATGGTCGAGAGCCGTGTGATACACGCCAGCGGTGAGTGGATTGCTGGTGTCGTGCAGGTCCCTGTGATGCAACAGACATCGCATGGATTTGGATCAGCGCTCTCGTATGGTCGACGCTACAGCCTCAGTGCGCTTCTGTCGCTGGCATCCGATGAGGATGACGATGGGAATGGAGCTGCACAACAGCAACAGGCACGGTCACAGATCAAGCCAGGACCGCCACAGCAGACCACGCTGCGTAAGCTCGCACCACAGGCCAAACCGATACCTGGTTACCACAACGGTTCACACTTTGTGATCGGAGAAGAGGACCCGAACGCATGAGACCTTATGTTGACGATTGGCAATATTCTCTAAGTAATGACAGTGTTACTGTAGATGTAGAAGGCACTCTCCTCGATGCGCTTAAGCGTGTCGGGGAGGAGCTGTTCTACGATGCCAATGACATTCGACGTTATAAGACGACAACCATACAAACAAACAGCCACGTCTACAATGATGTCGAGTATCAAACAATGCATATTGAGTTTGATGGTGGTGTGTCGATAACAGCTCAAATACATCCATCAGAGATTTTTATCGGTGGATATAAACATCACATCCACAGGCTGACACATCTATTCAATGTGAAAGACAGATCGCAGATTGATTGGATGGACAATACTGTTACGACATGTAGTTTATTGGAACTGCATGAGGATGCGTTTGCACTCAAACGATTCGTGGAGCAGCTGCACGAAAAAGATATCTCACCGCAAAGTCCACGCATGTACACCGGCGATCAGGTCATCAAGATGATGGAATCCGGATTAATATCGTCTGCTTATCGATGGCTTGAGCCAAACATCCGTATCAATTACGAATATCAATCAGACTTCAAACAGCGAGTTGTTTTGCCGTCATGGACATGGAATGCTCGGAAGCATATTGAATCGATGACGCAATGGGAGCGCACAAATCACATTGCAACTGAACTCGCACGGCCTGATTGGGCAATAGGAAAGTATGGTCTTAACTGATGAGCACTAAACTTGTATGGATAACGCCCGATGCTGAAAAAGTTATCGGGTATTGCGCCAGGGTCTCGAACCCAGCAAACCAGGACAATCCTGACGTTACTCGACTGCTTCGTTTTTGCGTCGGTCACGGTCACTGGTCGATTTTTGAGATGGCCAGCATGTGCATCGAGGTCAAGACCACGAGAGCCATCGCCGCGCAGCTGCTTCGACATCGGTCGTTCTCGTTCCAGGAGTTCAGCCAGCGGTACGCCACCGTGGTCGAGGACATCGAGGTCCCAGAGATGCGCCTTGCTGGCGCTCACAATCGGCAATCCAGCCTCCCATTACCTAAGATTGAGGAACTGACCAAGGAGCAGCAGGACGCGCTGTATTTGGTTGGTTCATCAATCGAGTTCGCGACCGATGTCTATCGCGATCTCATCGCGCATGGCATGGCTGCGGAGACCGCTCGCATGGTCCTGCCGTTGTGCACACCGACCACGATGTACATGAGCGGAAGCATCCGTTCCTGGATCCATTATGTGCAGCTACGAACACGCCAGGACACGCAGCTCGAGCATCGCGATATCGCCCAGGGAGTGCAGAATATCATGCTCGAACATCTGCCAATTACGATGGAGGCGCTGGCTTGAAGCTCTCTGACATGATGCCGCATGCAGACCTTCCTCCTTGGACTGAATACCTTGAAGCATGGGAGAAGGAACACAAACCGGTGTGTCCAACATTTGACGAATGCCTCCATGAGTCTACTGTCATGACACGTAAGATAGACAGTATCGGTCGAGACCATTACTATGTTCGATGTACGACATGTGGACGTCGAGCAGCCACCATTAAAAAGCGTGATGCACTAAAAATGCTGGCTGGTGTTGTTCCACCAGATGATGAACATGTTTGCGCTCAGGTTCGATACGATCCAGATAATGGTCACTACCGAATACGCTCTGAGTTACGTGCTGAATACTACCGATTGTCGTCTGAATATCCTCAGAAGCTCATCGAACAAAGAAGCATTTACTATCGAAGATATTTGAAAACAGCACGATGGAAAAAGCTCGCAGCAGATGTGTTCGACCGTGACAATAACACCTGTCAGTCATGCGGTTCGACTGATTTCCTGCATTGTCACCATAATACCTATGTTCGCCTAAGCGTAGAGGAGATGAGTGACCTCATAACTTACTGCGCCAGGTGTCACAAAAACCATCACATTGACCAAGATATGGAGCGCGAACGCGAACGACTATGGCGAGAAAACCAGCTGACAATCAACCAGCAATTGAGCGAGTAGAAGAAAAGCCACAAGGACTCCTGTGGCTCCTGAAGGCCAGTGAGCACGAGATCCTTGAGCGCCTGAATCAGGATGGCGCGCTGATCTTTATTCACCCTGCGCTCGATGGCATCGTGAGTTTCCGCATTGAAGAGAATCCAGCACATGATCAAAAAGTGGTGCATGTCTGGCGGTAAATGTATAAAGGATTTGCCAGTCCTCCCAGGCTGGTGATTACTGAACAACCAACCAAACAGAAACCATCTGTCGCATGGCCCCGGTTTACCGGACGAAGCCCATGTATACAGATGGTTTTTGGTTTGTCAGAAGTTGACGAAGCCGAAGCCACCGAACTTGCCGAGCTCGTGCCAGTTTCGCTTTTTTGCATACAGTCCATCACCATCACGCTCGACCGACAGTTCGTCCGACGGTTCCGGTGAAGTGTTGCCTTCGACGGTATAGACACCCCACTCCTCGACCTTAGTCACGATGCCGATGTGAGCGATGCGCGAGAGAGCAGAGAAGTAAAACAGCGCCAGATCACCGCGCCGTGGTCGCTTCGTGGTCGTAGCGTCGCGAATGTGCTGGACAGGCAACCACAATGAGTTTGCCTTGAACCATCTCGACCAGTCTGGACAATATGCCGATCTTGGAAAAGTCTCATCGTATGTGATGCCGAGCTGCGTGGCTGCTTGCTTGTGGCGGAACCGGACGTGCGCCGCGCACCAGGGAGAGCCAGCAGGGACCGGAGGTTTGCAGGATGCTTGATACGCTTCGACAGCTTTGCCGCGATTCTCACCGACCTCCTGTACGCCCACATTCGCGATGGCCAGATCTGTGCTCAGTAGTGCGATTCGTCGTTCATCCATGATGTATACTCCTATTGTCCAACCGGTTTCTAGTTCCTAGTCCTGACGCCTCCAGCACCCCTCTGGAGGCGTTTCCTTTTTAAGAGAAGGTCTCCGCATCATCCGAAGATGACACGATTGTGATGCCTGTCGAGGTGTGGCTGTAGATGAGATAGATGACTCCGAGGCGCCAGTAACACGCGAGCTCGTCACTCTGCACATTTCCCGTCACGACGTTTGACGCAGCTGTGATGACGTTGCCCATCGGGTCACGCTTGACGCGCTGGATGTTAGCACCAGATGTGCGAAAGAAGATGTACTCCATGCCGTTTGGCGACACGCAGACCGTGCCATGTGATCCGGATCCGATTGTTGTAGCCACTGATACGGTGTTCCCTTCGTCGTCGGTCTGATAGCGCACGACATTGTTACCGGTCTTTGTGTCGACGATAATAATCAAATACATCGAGCTGCTTGATTTCGAATACGCCAGGCTGAGACACTGCGCGTTGGTGATTGGCGTTGTGACCTCATCCCAATTGGTGCCGTTGTGCGCCCTGGCGTGATACAGCTTGACGCCGCCACCAGCTGTAACGACACCATATGTCGCCTGTTGCGCTGGACTGACATCCGCAGCCGTGCAGTTCCCTGACAGCACCTCTGTGCGAAACACTGCGCGCTGTCGCTTGGCCGAATACATGGGATTCACACCGACGCTGTTTGTTCCTTCGACGATGGAATGATTCGATTTTCCGAGTCCGAATGCAGCGCCAGTCTGATAGTTGCCGAGCGAGTCGAAGGTCGAGTCAGTGCCTCGAGATGATGAGTCACTTGAGAGCTGTAGCGTGACAGTCCCGCTGGTCGCCGGATCACCAGATGTGTCAAAGACAATGCCGTGCGCTGGACCACGAAGGATGGCGCCGAACGGCAGGTAGAGAGCACTGTCTGTGCCACCATTGACATCGAACGGGTCATACAGATCGGGAATAAAGTCGCCGTTTATTGAGTCGAACAGCGTCTGTGCTGTGATGGTGCCGGTCGCGATTTCAAACCCATACGCGAAGTCTGTCCCGGTTGTCGCGTTCGGTGTTGCGAGGATTCCACCGCCATAAAGCCACGTCGAGATACCAGTGCCACCATTCAGGAAACAGTCTCTCAGTGGAGGCTGTGAGACGCTACAGGTGCCACTCCCAGGATACGCCACGGAGTTCGTCGCAGTCCAGCCAGGATGTCGGACGATGCTGTCATCGGACGTGTTGATTTGACCGACAAGGTCCACGATAGTCAGCGGTGTGACACTGTAGCTGGTCACGCCTGTGGCGCCACCTACAGTCTTTTGCCATCGATAGTCGCTCTCTTCTTCATCACGACCGTCGTTCTTTTGTTGCCAGAAGCGGCGTGAATAGTAGTATGTCGTGGTGTCCACTTCGGCGACAATCGCCGGTGTGATGCGTTCGTTTTCGTATCCCAGACCACTCGGAACATAGTGGCTGTTTGTGAATCCGTTGGATGTGTCCTGCTTGAGTGTCGTGGTGCCGATGTCAATCGCGCCTGTAGCGATGCGAAGGCGCTGGCATGACGTAACACCCCAATAAGCCGAGTCCACGCTCTCTGAGCCAGCGTACGAACTGCTAGCGGTATTCTTCCTTGGATAGGGATTATCCTTGCCATCGGTGAGTGGGAGACCAGAGACAGACCATGCATCAGGACTGCACAGGTCGATGGTCACCGTCTGATACGACGTGGTCGCAGCTGTGACGTTCCATGTTTTGGTATTGCCATGGTAGTCGGTGATGACGAATGTTCCAGCGACTGAGGTCCCGCTTTGCGCCTTGATCTGGATGTCAAGGTAGCGATATCCCGACATGCCTTCGTATGGTGCGAATGACCTGTCGTTTCCTGTTCCTGCAATGCTTCGTGTCGTGGCATATGCGAGTGACCATCCATTGAAACGGAATCCACGGAACATGCACCGCGTCTCGGTATTTGCTTCACCGGCAGCTGTGAGCGATGCACCAGTGATGGCACACGAGATGCTTGCTGGGACATCATCGAGCGATGTAGTCAGGGTGTTCGACCCGTAGTCCGGATCTGTCAGGACCGTTGTGGTCGCATAGTCCACGAAGGTATCTGACCCCGACATCGAGCCTGTTCCAGTTATTGCCCTGGACGAACCATCGAAGCCAGTGACGGTCACTGTGAGTGAGTCTGGGTACGATGTGGACCACGCCCTGGTTCGACCAATGACAGCCACGCTCCTATCAAGACACGAGCTCGTGCTGATGGTCGCGCTGGCCGTTGCAACAATGCCGAAGCCGTCAGTCGTTCCCAGGACACTGAGACTCCACTCCGTGGCGCTTTGCGCGTGGAATGTGTGAGCATGCGTGATGTCATGCACAGCGACGGTGTTGACCTTCACCAGGCTGACAGCGAAGTCATGACGGACATCACCACTCGAGAATCCATTCGCCGACAGGATCGCGATGTAGTCTGCAGTTCGTCTAGATGTTGCAGCTGCGGACACCGATATGCTGCCACCATTTGCGGTGATACTACAGGCCGCCGTTGCTCCACTCGTGGTCATCTCATACCATCGATACGCAGTCCGAGGGGGGAACACGGTCGGTGCCACGCTTGAGCTGTAGGCTGTCTCAGTCACATCCCAAAGTTTGTCAGTTGATACGGATGCAGTGAAGGTACCTGCACATGTCACACTCACATCTTTGTATGTCGTGGCGCCCGTCTCACTTCCAGACGCGAGAACCACGTATCCACTATTCGTCGAACCGTGACCGTTGTTTACCGCCAAGTTTGCACGAAGTTCCCATGTCCAGGCTGAACCAGGTGATGGTGCATTGACCGTTGACACAATAGCCAGGGAACCAAGGAATCCTAAATGTCCACCGAACGTGAAGTCTGTTGAATGCGTGTCGTAGTCAGGCTCGAGAGGTTGCGTCGCAAACGGATTCCAAATGCGTTCTGTGACGTTTTGCGTATGCGACATCGTGAGTGTCGATGATCGTGTCCCATCGATGTAGGCCACTACTCGCCACCGTCATTCAGGTATAGACCACGATACTTCGCGCGACGGAACTGTCGGACGCCAGCCTCGACCACGAACTCTATTGATGGAATTGCGATGATGCGATAGACGCCCTTGATGGTCACTCCGTCAGGCTGCATGATAGTCACCACGTCACGAACCCATAGAGGTCTATTGTCGTTGCTTAGGACCAGAAAGTCACTCTCCCACTCGATCAGGATTCGACCTGTCATCAGTCGGTCTTTTAGGACGAGCATGGCCTCATAAGCCACAGAACTCGATGTGATGCTCGGATCACTGAGGATGTATGGCACAGGTCGTCCTCGCCAGTTGTATGGCCTCGATGCTGGAGCAGTGCCAGCAGTCTGACTCGCATCGTCAGCATCATAGGAATAAATCAGGTCGCCATTACGCGGATCCTGTCCAATGACCGTGATCTGATTGCACTCTGGAGACTCATAATGACCCGTCATCTTCCGGACCACACGCTTCTGTTGGAGAGCCGCAGTGACGCCAGCAGCTGCTGCGGCAGGGACACTCTGGTACAAAGTCATGACGCTGACCGATGATAAATCAGCCGGATTCGACCACTGGTATTTGTAGCCACTCGATGTCGGAGACCATCCCGTGATGAAGGTCGCGGCGTAGTCGGTTTTAAGTTTGCCAATCATCGACGCGATCGTGTCACCACGCTGAGGGACGAAGTTTGAATACCCGCGAGCGATGTCTGGACTGCGAGAAATATTTATTCCAAGCGCGTCGTTATATAGCAGGTAAGTAGCCGGAGGATAACCAGCCATCGTCATCATGTCACCGATGGCGTTTTGTGCTGTGTACCCGTCGTAGAGGATTCCGTCCTGGAAGTAATACAGCTCAAAGTCTCGTGAACGATCCTGTCCTTCAAATTGTAACGTCGAGAACTTTAGACTCGTATCACCCTGCTCATACTGAATCTGCGGAGGCGCCAGTGTCCCGCGAAAGATATCGGTGTAGACCGGTGGGTCAGCGCTGTTCGAGATGGCGACACGAATAGGACGGTCACCTGTGATCTGCGGCTGTGCCACTCCAGCATCCAGTAGCTTCTGGCGCCTGGCGCTCATCTTTAGCGTGGTCCGCGAAGTCTCATCAACAGACAGGACCAGATCATCGATGTATTGCGTGATGTCGACTGGACCATTGTAAGTTGATGTCGCTGCTGGTGTGCTGCTCGCCATTGCCGCGGAGACACCATAGGTTTGCGTGTATGGACTCGGAGTTGTGATGGTCACCTTGATTCGCAGATTCGCAATGATTCCATCTGGCGTGTACGGAGAAAAACCATCGGTTACAGCGACGGCTGTAGTGACAGTTCCTGCGGATGTTCCAACTACATCACCCCACAGCTGCGGGACGAAGGTCGCACCAACCGGAGGAGGATAACGAAGCTCGATGTTTTTGCTGTAAAAGATTCCGGTCGTCTCGTATGCCACCGGTGCAATCTGGACCGTTGGTCTACCATACGGAACTTTCCATGCGAAGCTACCAGACGGAAGGATAACGTTTCCCTCGACGTCATTCAAGTCCTCAAACATATGGCAGAAGTTAGCACCGAAGGTCGAGGTCACAAGCACCTCACGACGTTTCAGCGGGATGATCATCAGGCTGACCTGACGCTGACCAACAGCGCTGGCCGTGGTTACAGATCGACCCGGATTCTTGTTTGTGTCGGACTGGTCGTAGACACCTTTTTGTATGCCGTCCTTGTAGACGATGCATGAGCCGTCGCCACGAAACACCATCTCGACTGTCGATGCGGATCCATAGCCCCACTGCACTCGAAGGAATGGCAGTGATGATTTGTCGACCCAGTTCGGCACGTACGCGGAAATGTACCATCCTTGATTCGCAACATACGACGCAGTTGTTTTGACATACTCCGCATTCGCAGTGCCGAGCGTCGTCGCTGTCAGGTAATAATCACCTGCCGCATTGATCTCCATCTGCTTCCACACAGACCCCGTCACGAGCGTGTAGGCGCTTCGTGGAACACGCGCATAGAGTCCGCTGTAATTGCTGGACCATGCTTCAGTGACAGGGAGAGGTGCTGGCATGGCGGTATTTGTCACGGAGTCAAACCAGCCGGTAGAGTTTGCACGGTCCCATGAAGTTCCGTCGGCACCAACACACACGCGCCCTAAGCCAGGACGTGGCTCAGGGCAGTCGACCTCGACCTTTAGCGGCCAGTTTGTTGCCATCTAGATTCGTCTCATTTCAGTGACCAGGTTCTGTCGCCCTTGCTGGATCATCATCTTCCGCATCGCGCGCTCGAGGTCTGTCGATGCCGGGATGAGTGTCTGTGGGATGATGCCGACGCCACCCTGGTTCGTCGCGTTGTTTCCTGCATTGAGTTCGGCAGCTGTCACACCGATCGCGCCCAGGCGCCCGCCACCGAAGGTCTGTTTTCTAAGATCGAGCAGATCTCGAGTGGAGCCGGTGTTCTTCGCGATCTCATAGAGGTGACCTTCCATCGACTTCGCCATGTCGACGAATGCGAGCTGCATCCTGGCTGCATATGCCGCGATGTCGACCATCGTGTTTATAAGACCGCCACCCTTACCTTCGGTCGACTTACCAGCGCTAGCAGCTTCTCCTGCTGCTTTGCCGATGTCTGTCGTGGTCGGAGGTGTTAAGGCTGGACCTGCGCCACCAGTCTTCTCTGCGCTTTTTTCCATCTCGTCGTAGATGCGACTCATGCCATAGATGGCAGCACCAGCAGCTATAGTTCCAGCCACGACCTTTGCAATACCAGCGGGACCAGAGAGCGCCTGTATGAATGCCTCACCTGCCGCGATTGCCTTCAGTGAGTTTGCAAAGCCCTTCATGACCTTCGTCAGCATGATGACGCCATCGACAATCTTAACTGCTGTGATCGCGGCCATTGAAGCCGCGAGACCCATAAGGATGTATTGAGCAGCTGAACCTCTCTCACTAACTGAATCGAAAAACTTTGTAAGTTGTTCAAGCCCCTTGGTGATATGTGGTGTTACAAGGGTCAATCCAGCACCGAAGATATCGCCTATCTTTTCGTTCATTTTCTGAAAAGAGTCGACAATTGTTGCTAACTGAGAGTTGGTATTCTTCGCCATACGGGCGGTCATGCCGCCGTACTTTTTATCAATTATGCGGAACAAGGCGTCGAGTGTTTCGGACGCACTCGAAAGCAATGTTCCGTTTTTATCAAACGTGATGCCTTCGCCAGCAAAATCCTTTTTGCCTAGTCCGAACATAGAGAGCGTTTCGGAGTCTGGCATAAGGCCCTGGTTTAGTTTGCCCATCATACCGACGAGCGATTTAAGGTGTTCCTCATCAGCACCAAAAGCGGCTCCAAGATCCGCGAGTTTCGGGAGTGCCTTCGTCGCGCTGATGCCCATTGCCTGCAAACCGACAGCGGCGTTCGCGAGCTGCTTTGTGGTGAATGGTGAAGGACCTGCTACGTCACGCACCGTTTTCATAACCTTGGCCGCTTCGGCTGCGGATCCGGTCACGACTTCGAGTCGTACCGCCAGTTCCTGAGCGTCTCCGCTTGCAGCGAGAGCAGACTTACCGAATGCGATCAGGCCACCCATGGCACCGAGTGCAGCGCCAATACCGGCCAGTTTTGACAGCGATTCGCCAAAGCTTTGAGCCGACGCTTTTGTATGGTCTAAGGAATCAGCTGTCGACTTCGCTTCAGTCTTGATGCCCTTAAGTGACTGGACTGCATCATTCGCGCCAGAGACCTTGAATATTATGTCAAAAATTCCAAGCGCCATTAGAAGGTCCTTTTCGATATTACCGACATCACGGCCTTGACGATCTCCACAAGCTGATTATCCCAGACCTCAGCAGCCCATGCGACTTCGGCGAGCTCGTCCAGGCTCAAATCGGTCTCACGGGGATGGCGCTTGAGATGCCGCACACTTGTGTACAGTATCGATTGCGCCACCCCGCTCAGTCGTTTGGGACTTCGTCTACCGCCGCTGTGAAGTCAATCGGGAACGCTTTTGCGAAATCAGCCACGACATAGAGGTATATGTCAGACCGATCACGGGCCAGCTGCGCGAAGCGACGTCCGGGATTGATTTCACCATCGCCAGGCTGAATCACATAACAGCGTGCCATGATCATCAGAATCTGGAGCATCTGGTCTGGGAACTCTGGAAATGCAATCTTCAGCGCCTTCTGGACTTCAGGTCGAGGGAACAGGTCGGATGCCTTCGGTTCACGAAATGTGAAACTGCCTGGCGCTCCGATGAAGCGCTCGATGTCGACTACATGATTCGGTCGACCCTCTAGTTTGGGAATGCTGTCAAAGATTGAATTACTCAAATTATGCTCCGTAGAGACCAGTGATTCCACTTACTCCAAGTTTAATAGTCGCGGTCTCAGTGTCTGTTTCTTCAGGTGTCAAAGAGAAACCTGCTTCTGTAACCATACCAAAATACTTGACCACGTTGCCAGCAACTGAACCTGCGCCATCGAGGTCGACGTCAATCTCACAACCGAATCCAAGTTTCGACGCGAACAGAGGACCTGTCGTGTTGTCGATATACAGTTCGATGGAAAGTGTACCGGCCTGTGTCGTTGGTAGAGACGCTTCAAAAACGGCGCATAATGCGGTCGCATTGACCATGTTCTGTGTGATCGTTGCGCTGAACGACTTTGCCAGACATTGGACCGAAGTCGCAGTCGTGGTCGGAAGCGCGATTGTGTCGCCGGTTAGAGCAGCTGCAGTAAAAGTGACGGTCAGTGTGACGTCTTTTGCGAGTAACGGACGGGCCATTGTGGTTATACCTCTGGAGTTATTGTGGCGATGTAGAGTTGTGATATGCCATTATCGACGCGACCATCCTGCGACACGTCGACAGATGAACTGACTGATGCGCGATTCAGGAAAAAGACAGGAGTCGTCGAGTTTACTGTCTGTCGGTTTAGTAGTGTATCGATTCGGTCTACGATGGCCTTAATGCGCGCCATCGAGACTGCACCACTCTGTGTGTCCCAGCACCACACCTGATGGCTTGATGTGGTCACGATGCGGCCACCACACATCGATGTCGTGTCAGTCTGGCCAGCGTCAGTGTGACGTACGACGATGTAGGGAACCTGTGGCTGTCGAAGGCTGATCGGGTCCTTCTCAGGAGCGAGATACAGGTATATGCCCTGCTGGTACGATGGCGATCTGTTGTCTACCGCCAGCAGTCCCTGGAGCGTTGCATCAGCTGTGAGAGTGTCGAATATCCATTCGTCCACAACTAAGGATTCAACCATTGAAGTACTTCCTCACTACATTCTGAAACACTGCCCATGCCTTTTCAGATGCTGGAATGGCGAATGGTCGATTCTTTTTGAACTCCAAGATCTTGCCATAAGGCTTCGAGATACTGATGATGTACTCGTAGTCGTTTACTGGGCTAATCAAGATCGATGTCCTAAGAGCACCAGTCGGCGCGGCTGGTGCTTCTCCTGGCGCAGATGCTCGATACGTCGTTTGTGTAAAGGGTATCTTGTACCTGCGTCCTGACTTCGGTCCAGTCATACTTGCAATCATGCCGGTATAAGCAGCACTCACTGCCTTCTGCAAAAATACAGCCAGCATGCGAAAACGTTGCTCCGCGTCATCGAAGCCGGACAGGTCGACCTTGACGGTCACGGTGCTAGGACCTCGATGAGTAGTGGACCGAAGCGGCGCACGGTAGTCGACACAGTGAAGGACAAAGTCAAGCGCACAACAGCTGCTGTTGGATAGGCAGCGGGGTTGAGAACCGTCACAATGCCCTGTGAGCTGAGAGACTTCGTGAGCGTGGCGCTTCCTCCACCGAACGAATACGCGACGCCTGTGGCGGCTGTCGTGTATGTCGCCGCGAGAGTGCCTGTCGTGATGTCAATGGGACTACCATTCGAGTCGACCAGACGCACCACGTACGTGTGCCAGTCACCGGTCCAGGCTGCGAGCTGCACAACCTGTTCTGGGTCCTCGGTGATGTTGATGATGTTTACGCTCATACTGGCCTCACATACAATCTCAATGGTCCAAAGATCTGCGTGTCGGTCGCGCCTGTTGTCCTGGTCACAGTCACAGTGTACGTGCCAGATGTGTTCGTGACCGTAGTCGTGAGACCGAATGACAGTCTTCCATTGTCCGCGTACGTGGCGGTTCCACTGTATGTGGCCACGAGTGTCCCCGCTGAACTGTAGACCTTCGCTGTGACCGTCGCGCCAGTGATGTCGATACCTGTCCCGTTAGCATCAGTGACCTGCACATCGATGCTTGTGGCTGTGCCGACATTTATATCAAGTGGCTGATCTGCTCCGAGGCCATCAGCTAGGAGTTGATAAGGTCCGATGTGTACGCTGGTCGCAGCTGACACAGGAGTCAACAGATCTGCGGAAATGTAGTCGGTTCCGTTGTGAAGGAGAGCGCCTTCCAACTCATTAGCAGCTGCGATGCTTGTTGAGACGCGTACAACGTCAGCATCCACATAACCCGTACCGTCGTGAAGTAATGCACCCTTCAAATATGTTGCGGCTGCTGCATCATTTTGTATGGCATGCACATCAGCATCCACCCTATTGATTCCACCAGACGAATGCAATGTCACTAGACCTTGCTTGTTTTGTTGATCAGCTCGGAGAAGATTCAGCCCGTATGTTCCGTTCGCAGTGTAGTCGGTTGTAGCGGCGTTAAATATTGCCGCGGCTGTCTGCGCTGCCGTCAAGCCACCACTACTCAGTGTGACCGTCAAGACCGCCCCGTTAGTACCGCTTGCACCACGCACCACGATAGTGACATCAGATGCGCCAGCAGCAAATGCAGCATCAGGCACATCCAAACGATACACGCCCGGCACTAGGCTTGAAGATATCTCAGCAAAGCCACCAGATGCCCACGTACCCGTAGGTGTCTGCGTGACCAGCGTAATAGCCACCGGTGCTTCTCTGTTGCGGACGTAGTAAGCCGATAGACCGGAGGTGGCAAAGGTAAGCCCTGTAGCACCGAGGTAGAGTTCGATGCTTTGTGAGGTTGAGGCGGGAGCGATTGTGATGGTGCTTGCGTTGCGTTCGGTTGGAGCGTAATAACCGACACCACCAATATTGCGGAATGTGGCACAACCAGCATCAGGACTTACACCCGACCAATCAATACCATACAGGTCAGTTGCTGGCGCACCTGTTGCATTTCCAAAGCTGGTGTTTGGACTGCCATTATATGAACCAAAAAACTGCACAGGGTTCATGCCGGTCAATAAGGTGTAGCCGGTTTCATATCCCGGTAAACCTACTGCGCTACTTGTTACAGACGTTGGCGCATTTGTGAATGTAGTACCGCAAGCAATGTATCGACAGTTCGTCTGGGTTCCACTTGATGAGTTTGTAAATCCCGCGCCGACAACACAACCATAAAAAAGATTATTTTTGATTGTTAATTGCTGTGTCCCAGATTGAAGAATGCCTTGATTGTTTTGATTTATAAACTCACAGTTTGTAACAGAAGCGGTCAGGTTTATAGGCAAAAAACCTACAGCTTGACCAATAAATAAACAGTCGGTTACAGATGAAGTATCTGTCACGACATTTTGACCTGTTAAAACACACTGCGACCCACCACCAGTCGTACCTATAAAAATACATTTTTTGATGGTGCAATCAAGAGCGGTAGATGTCGCGGCGGTCAAGCTCATAAACCAGGGAGTAACACTTACAGATAACTGAAAAACACATTTGTCAAATGTGTTGTATCGACCAGTCAAAAGATTGATGCCCGGACTACCAGTTGTACAGTTTAGTACGAACTCTAAGTTATTGAAATACAGATAACTTTTGCTCGTCCCCGATATCGTTGTCCCTTGGTAGGTAGTTGCACCTGATGCAGCAGTAAACGCACCAATCTGAACACGATCAGCGGTTACCCCGGAAAACTGCGATGCTGTGGGGTCTCCGGTTATATAGGTCGTTGCGCTGTATGTCCCTCCGATTGTCACCTGCTCACCGTACAGACCCGGCGCAATGTAAACCGTATCACCTGAGCCTATTCCTGTGGCTCCAAGTGCTTTAGTAATTGTTGCCCACGCTTGACCAGTGCCTGAGCCTAGACCAGTATTGCCGTCGTTACCGTCTTTGCGAACGTAGTAGATTGCCATTATTCCGCTGTTCCTGCTACGATTTCTTGAGCCATAATGGCTGAAAATTGTGAACTATAACTTTGCTGAAACTCTGCATCTTGCAACACCCACCAACCGAATACACTTGTCCCGTCAGACCCAAATGTACCGAGCAGGTTTCCTTCGTTGTCATAGATGTCACCAAAAACAATCCAATCACCGGGGACGTTAGGATTCGGTTCTAAGCGATAGTTTTGCAGGTTCATTTGCCCACCTTCAAAGCATTTACGCCCGTACCCTTGAACGGCATCGTGAGGAACGCCAGCACACTGCTCACCGCAGCGGAGACACCAGCCGCTACCGCCTTCGAGCCGTAGAGTGCCAGCACTGCGCCGAGCTCGCTCAGGTCGTGTGCTTCAGATGTCCTGATGCCATCGCCAAAAACGCTGGTAAAAGCAGCTACGAAGGCCACGATCACAACTACCACGAGTCTTTTGATACTGATGCTATTCATCTTTGTAGTGATCCTTCTATCATCGCGACACGGCTCTCGAGTTTCCCAAGGCGTTCTTCGATGCGCCGAACTTCCTGCGCCTGACCAGTGAGTACGCTGTTTACGTTTTTGAGCTCAACGTTCAGGACATTGATGCTGACCTGTAGTTTCGTATAGGTCCCGATAACGGCTCCTAATACCAGAACCAATTGTCCGACCAATGCTACAACGACCTCGACTGTCATACCTTGACTCCACTGTACATCTTATGCTTATCATGGTGCGATGAGCTCAATGCGTACCACCACGCAGTGGATATACGTGCGGTTACGTGCGAAATACGTGCGAAATGCGTGCGTTACCCGTTTGTCCTGGCGCGAAGTGCGATGGTCTGCGAGACGGCATTCGTGTGGCCGTAGTCACTGCCGATGCACTCGTAGTACGGCGACAGGTTCTGTGGATTCCCGCTGGTGTATATCCTGTCATCTGCTCGCACTTCGATGTCTGGTGAACACGTGAGCGTCCATGTACCAGACTGCTCGATCATGCCACCGACCACGCCTTCGGTATCGCCGGTATTGGATATCGTGCCACGAATCTCAGCGACCTGTATCCAGTGTTGTGACACGCCACCGATGCCATCCGCCTGATTGACGGTCCGCCAGATCGCGACACGGTCAGCGTAGGAATACGCCTGTATCGCGTTCTTGAGCGCTGTGCTGTACGCTGCCGGGATCATACGAACACCATCGGTGAGAAGCGCTTAGCCTGGTCGAGACAGTGCTCGCGGAGCACGGCCATCTTAGCATCGACCTGTCCGTCCTTGACGTCGATGAGGTGCGTGATGCTGGACGCTTTGCGAATCCATCCCTGTCGCGCAGCTGTGCGGATGTCATAGCGCTCGACGTTTGCGGGACCGATGTCCTGCCACAAGAGGTCACCCGCTCCGTCATTGACGGAATAGCCTAGTGTCCTGGTCCACTGTGGGAACTGTGGCTCAGTGGCGCTCGATGTCCCTGCAATCACGCACTGGTAGAGTCTGCCATTAGCGACGGTCGGAATGACGATATCACCGACGACGAAGGCTGTGGACGCAGACCAGACAGCCCAGCGAGCGTGGTCGTCCACGAGCTGCTGTAGTGCCGTCGAATCTAGGAACGGATACTGGTCGGATGCTGTCATCCATGCGAGTCGGTCGAGGGCTTGATTTCTTGTGAGTGGCATGTATACATCCTAAAAACAAAAAGGGAACGGGATAACCCGCTCCCCTTGACTGCGAAGTCAGACAGCCTACGAAGCGGCAGCCTGGAGAACGATGATGGACCCAGGGACCTGATCGGCCACTGTCGCGGTGACGTTTCCGACATCGAAGCAGTTGAACGCATAGCGCTCGGTCGCTTTGAAGGTAAGCGCATCCTCGATAAACTTGACCTGGTCAGAGACCTCGACCGATACGCCACGACGATCACCGAACGCGACACCCTTGGAGAGATCTCCGAGGACAACCATCGTCTTGCTGACGCCGGTTGCGCTTGGCATGTTCTGGACGAACGAGATCGGAATACCGAACAGCGTTGGTTCAGGACCATAGGCATTCTGGATGTCCATGATGCTGTTTCCAGACAGTGCGATCAGCTTGTCTGCGACGCCTTGATAGAACACGTTCTTGTGCATGTACCATCGTGGGCTAGTCGCGTATGGCTGAAGCTTGCCGACCATCGACTGGAAGTTTGCAAGCGTGAAGCTCGAGAGTGCAGTCTGTGATCCGGAAGGACCGACAACCATCGAGGCGATGTTTGCGAAGGTTGCAGACAGTGCCTTGATGCGTGGCATGATTCCGGTAATCGAACCATAGGTCGATGTGCCATCGCCCTGGAATGCAGCTGCATCCTCAGCCAAAGCCAAGCCGTACGCGAAGTCCTGCGCCAATGTGGCGCCGAAGTCAATGACGGTGTCTTCGTTTAGTTCCTTCGACACGATGGTCAGGATCGCGAGTTTCTTCGCGGTCAATGCGACCTGTGTAAAGGTGATGTCAGATGCCGTGATTGCCGTTGCTTCACCAGGATAATAAGTCGTGGTCGAAGTGGACGCGTTTGGCACGTTGAGGATGTCAGATGTCATCGGATAGATGCGGGAGAAGCGACGCGCTACACCGTACTCGTTGCGAAGCCAGATCAGGCTGCTCGAAACAATCTCAGGGACGGTGAAACCACCAGCGCCGTTGTCGCCTTCGGTCTGTGACTTGACGCCATGCTCGTTGCACCACTTGGCTGCAGACGCATTGCCGAGGACGTTGCCGCGAACCCACTGGCCGAATGCGTATGCTTTGTAGTCAGCCTCAGCCTTCGTGCCTGGGAATGGATTCCGGACAACACTGCCGGACTTCCATGGCTCATGCTTTGGCACTTCGGATGCGACAGGAGCAGGGACGGAGCCGAACTCCTTGAGCATGTCGATGCGCTCAGAGAGAGACTTTGCGGACTGGTGAAGGCGATTCGCTTCATTCATATCTCCGCCGTTGATAAGGACTTCCTTAGCGGCAGCAATTGTAGACTGGCGCTGTCCTTCGAGTTGTTCGATTGTCATTGACTTAACTCCAAGATCATGAGCTCACGGAGGAGTGCGGACTTCGCATCCTCGATGTCGCTCGAGTATTCGACGATGGTGACATCTTCGCTCGATACTTCGTCTCGAAGTTCGTTCCAGATGGTTTTTGCGAATCTTGTCGACTCGCTACGTGAGAGACGCACTGCATCCCGCAGGCGTCGCTCCACTTCTCGGATGGATGTCGGACGCTCGTGCTTGGACTTCATGCTTTGCACTTCCGCTGCCGGATCCTTAAGGTTTGCTGTGAGTTCTTTTGCTTTGCTGGCGAATGCATCGATGATGGCGTCGATGTGTCCGCGACCCAGACCAGCATCGAGAGCGGCCATCATGCCAGCACAGAGGCGGTCGTAGAGTGCCTCGATGCCTTCATGCACCATCTCTGCCGCGAGGTCACCGTAGACACGCTCGACGAATGTCGCCACGTCTTCACCAGGCGCGACTGGAATCATCATTTCTTGTTCTTCCATAGCATAACCTTCCATGTCGCCATACATGTCCTTCAACGACTTGACCATATTCATCGGTTCAGCTGGTGTCGGTGTCAGCGATGCCTCACCGATTGGCCAGCGTGTGATCTCGTATCGACCATCGGCCATCTTCTTCCGCTCGACCATGTGGCCCGTGGCGCCGGACGAATATCCAAGCTTGCCAGACTTTGCGAGTTCCTGGATCATCTTCTGATACTGGTCAGCCATCTCGACCTGCGATTCGTACCACAGACCTTTATCGTCCATGGTCATGTATCCGGTTCCGATGCGCGACTTGCCTACGGTCTTATCCTGGCCGTGATGATAGTAGAGGTTCATCGGCACACGCTCGCCAGACTTCATCGGTCGTCCAAAGTCAGTGCTCGATGTGAAGTAGTCGCCCTCGAGGTCAGCGCCACCGAAGCGCACCAGGTAACCACGCACGCGACCGGAATCGTCTGCCTTGATTGCATCACCGAAGGATACCAAAGTCTGCATCATAACTCCTTGACCGGCACGACCACGGCCTGTGGTCCCCACTCCGCGTTTGGTACTACTTTACCGAATGCCGAGAGAGGTGTACCCGTCTCATACAAACGATACCGCGAAGGTCCTAAGACCTGCCGACGCTCCGCTTCACTGAGCATACGAAACTGCTCCTCTTTGTCCGGCATCTCTTCCGGTTCATCGAAACTGCCTGGTGGCAGTCCTGCGAGTTCAGCGTATGTCGGTGTGATCGGGACGATCGTACACCTACAGTTTGGATGCGAGGGAACGATATCTGCAACAGGATTCGGATCGCCATGAAGTGACCAGCACACTGGGCACACGTTTACATCACCCGCTGAGATGCGCCGCCAGCCACGCACGATGCTCAAGTTCGCCTCGAAGGTCTGTCGCTGTGCTTCGCGATTAGCACGAATCATCTCTGTTCGTGCGATGGTAGCAGCTCGTGAAGGCGCGAGAGTTTCGTATGTCCTTGACATCCTTCGTGCGACCTGTAGAGGATTGAGACCTTGCGCGATGCCGATCGTGACATGGTCCAAAGCAAATGGACCGATGGCCTCGAACAGCGCGCCGAGCGGTGAGCCGTCAGCCGCGAAGCCGACCACGTTCGTGATTGCTTCGACAGGGAGTCGGTTCCACATCAGATCAGTCGTGAGCGACACCGACGAAGGAACACCCGCGACTGCTCGCACGAGATCCTCTTGTATGTCCAGCGACAGCTGTATGGCGCGACGTTGTCCGTTCGTTGCGATGTCGGTCGCCTGTGGCGCAAACACTGCGACCTGTTCAGCCATCTGGACATTGAGTGCCTCGAGGCGGAGCATGTACTCGGACAGACCACTGATGTCCTCACCTGCTGCCTGTGCCTCCTCAATGGCGGTTGTCACCGCTTCGAGGCGCTTTAGGTTGTCAGCCTGAAGAACACCGTATGTCCGACTCATCTCGGAGAGAGCAGCGTTCTCACGAGCGCGCAGTTTATTCCGATAGGCCTCATTGACCTGGTATATGTCAGCCATCGGTGTCAGTCAACTCGTATCCGTAGTACGGATGATAGGACTTGCCGTTCTCCTTCGGCGCCATGCGTTTGAGGATCTCTTTGCGCGCAGCTGTAGACCAGCGATATCCAGCATCGCCACCCCATGCCGCCCATGCCACACGGCCAGCGGATGGATAGCCATCCTCGCCTGGTCGGAATCCTTCAGCCTGTTTGTCTACTTCGTGACGTCGAAAGAATGAGTACATCCGAAGGACGGTTGACTCACTGAGTTTCTCGCCATTGATGATCTGGTTTGCTCGCGCCCATGCGACAGCGGTTCCGCCATCACGACCAGCATCACGCCACTCTATGGCGCGCTGTGCTTCTTCCTTCATGTCCTTCGACGGGATGAACTTCAGTCCTGGCTCATCACGATCGTCGAATGCTTTGGTCTCTTCCTGGCGCACCGTGACAGGCAACAGGCCGAGGTGCTGGATAGAGTTCAAACCGACAGCCTGGAGTGCCGCTTCTGGTTCAAAACCAGCACGAATCAAAGCGCCAGCAGCGCCGACCAGCTTCGCAGTTTCATCGGCAGTTCGAGCTGTCGAGACAGGCGCAGCATCAGGGAGCAGGAGTTCCTGCGCGCCGATCTGCACAGGCACCGCTGTCGGATGGTAATAACCAAGGTCATCATCCGAAGGCGTCACACCAGCGACACGCTTGGCTGTAGCCAGATCGATGATGCCACTCTTGTAGAGTCGCTCCGCTCTCTCTGCGTCCTCGTTGAGGTCAGCCTGGAGTGATGGAACATTCGACACATCGAACTCGAGGTAGTCGCCAGGTTGCGTCTCTTCGTAGTCTGGAAGCAGTGCGATGGTGAGCGCTTCGCTCATCTGACGCATCAGCGGAATCATTCCATCAGTCCAGGCGCTTCGCGTTGCTTGCTCGAGGTTCGAGTATGTTGCGCGCTCGAGGCCGCTGCCGAGTTGAAGGACCAGCGGATTGAGTCCAAGAGCTGCACAGACGCGCTCCTCCGGTTTGCGGCGAATCTCATCAAACGCCATCTCGGATGGTTTGTGTGAAACCTGCTCGACCTTGAATGGACCAGTCATCACCAGGACGGAACCAGCATTGTCGCCAGTAAAGTCCTGCTGGAGTTTCCGCTTCGTCTGACGTGCATCGTCTTCGGACAAATCCTCGACACCGCCCTTGTAGTCTGGTCCGACCATGATGCTTGGCATGCCACCGTTGCGAACCATGCCGAATGCAGCTGATGCGGCGACGTTGTCGGTGGCGATCTCACGAAGGACAGACGTGACAGGAGAGCGACCGAAGCGAGAGTCCTGCGGATCTCGACCGTATCGAATGTGAATAAGGTCCTCGAGCGCGATGTCGTACGACGTGCCATCAACCGTGTACTGATACTTGACCAGAGGATTGACCTTGTTACCCACAGGTCTCATCATGTCAGCCGCTAGGTATTGCAGACCGACGACACGACCAGACACGCGAACCTTGCGGAAGTACGCGTTTCCGAGCAGCTGATAGTCAGGGAGAATCCACGACCACACGAGCGAAGGCGGGACGTTCGGTGTTGGCTGTGCCAGCAGCTGCAGAATAGGGTGATCTGTGACTGTCTCGACCTGTCCATCAGGCATCGGTCGACGCACGACAGGGACACCCTGCGACCAGTTCCTGATGTACCAGTCCATGCCAATCGCGACGATACTGTTAAGCATCAGGTCGCCAGCCTGGTTGCGCCAGTTGAAACTCGAACCCGGAAGGTTACGTGTCAGCAGGGACCAAAAGTCGCCGTTACCTGTGCCAGTGAAATAGGACGTCTGTCGCTGAATCAGCGGCGGCGGAAGCAGTGCATTTGGCGCGGCAGTTGCTTTGCCGATGAATCGATCGAAGAGTCCCATGTGACTATTGTGTCCTTATCATGTCTTATATTGCACCCCACCCACCGCCACGACCGACGAGCTCGTCGTAGGCGTCAGTCAATGCATCGACGATGTCGTCATTCTTACCGAGCGGGAACGTCCGCATTTCGTCCAAGAGTTCGCGATTCCACGAAGCTGCAACCATGTACACGTTTCCACCAGCGACCTGACTCGCGAACGGTTCGGCGCGCACATCCTTGGACCCTGTCACTGGCAGGACTGTCACAGCACTACCATGCAACAGCCGGAGCATGTGCATCGCTTGACTCTTACCAGCCTGACCTGGGTCCTGCGGTAGTCGGATCCTGATGCCACGACCATCGAGAGCAGCTGTCTGCTTGATAATCTTATCCCGCTGGTCGGTGTCATACTGGCCACGCACGACATCGAGGATCCAGATGCGTCCATCAGCATCACGGCCCATCTTCACACCGGCAGTGTAGTCACCACTACCAGCTGTCGCTGCAAGGTCCCAGGCGCGGGACATCTTCTGGATGTTCGGTGTCGCATGCTCGATGGTGATTCGGTCCGACTTGAAGAACGAACCCTCGCGTGGTGTTGGATGTTGCTGGTAGAGAGCAGACCATCCATAGTCGCCACTGTTGGCAACCATCACCTCCTTGATGCGTCCGAGCTCCTTGACGTCGTATCTCTCAGGCCACAAAGCTTCGCCTATCATTCGACCGATCTGGTCCTTCTCCTCCGCTATGGCTGGCAGGTTGAGGACTGTCCATCGATGAGGTTCCGAGCTAATTGCTCGAGCGGTGATGTCGTCGTGATGCCACCTGGTCGAGACGATGATGAGAGCTCCCTTCGGTTCGAGGCGCGTGTAGAGATCGTCCGTATACCAGTCCCATGCCTTGTCGCGGTATAGAGACGATTCAGCATCCTCGCGACTCCTGATCGGGTCATCGATGATGATGCGCTTGAAGCCGACACCGGTCGGAGGTGAGCCGACACCACGCGCCATGAAGGTCCCCCCCTCCGGTAGGCTCCACTCATCCTGTGCGGCGTTGTCCTTCGAAAGTTTAGTCCTGGACGAAACGATCTGTCTGGACTTACGGCTGAAGCGTCTCGCGATGCGCTCGTTATAGCCAGTGACCAACACGTTCGCGGACGGATCTCGCTCGATGCAATAGGCGCCATATCGGACCGTTACTGTCTCAGTCTTGCCATGGCGTGGCGGCATGTGGATCGCGAGTCTGTCAATCTCACCACGCTCGACTGCGTCAAGGTGCGACGCGATGGCGATGAGATGCCGAGCCGTAAAGGACCAGCCATTCGGGAGAGTCTCTCGAAGGTAGTCAAGGTAACAGAGAGCTGTCTGCGCGCTAGTTGTTGTCCTGGCTTGGTTCGGCTGCGGCGGAGAGAAGTTGTATCGAGAAGTTCGCAATGCGCTCATGGAGAGCTGCAATTTGGGCAGCTGATTGGCCATTGATGTAACGCTCACTCTGCGCTGTACGTGCTATCGCCTGTAGCGCCTTCAGGCTGTCCTCGAGCACTGATGTCAGAAGATCATCGAGAGACTTTGTCGGAAGAATCGTCGTGGTGATGTCATGTCGACTCTGTTCGACAGGAGTCGTCATTCTGTCCCTGATCGAGATGATGGTCGTGCGTGGTAATCCACACGACCGTGCAATAACCGAAGGACTTTGACCAGCGATCAAAGCCGATTCGACCTGTGCGAGAATCTCAGGTTCTGTTGTATTACCTCGTGCCATGATGCTATTCTGTCTCATCCTGGCGCACTCTGCGCCTGTAGTGCAGCTGCCCGTGGCATAAGTAGCACAACACCTGGACATCCTCCATCAGCTCACCACCGAGTCTGATGTATGTGATGTGATGCACATCGAGCTTGTAGCCGTCATCCTGTCGACGGCCACACTGCTCGCATGTTCTACCTGACCGCTCAAGCGCCTTCGTGCGAATGTCCTGCCAGCGCTGACTCCGCATGTACTTGCGCCGGTAGTCGCGCCATGCCTCATCGACCTGGTCGCTGGACGCTCCGATGGCCTTGAGTAGACTGTAGGTGTTGGACCATGGCTTCGCCATGATGCTCCTTACGATGTTGTCCGTGTCCATGTGATCTCATCCTTGACCGGGTGATCTTCGCCATACATCCAGTCAACAGCGAACAGTGATTCAGGATCGAGTGTGAGGCCTTGTAGAGTCTTTGACTCATCACCCGTATGCATCATGAATGCCTCGAAAAGGTCGGAGTATCGGATGTAGACATCGTGGTCAAAGCATACGCGTGTGATCGGTTTGCCATGCATCAAGTGTTGTATTACGTGTTCAAACTTCATTCTGTCACCGTCCAATCTCTCGCCAGGACATCAGTGCCTGATAACGTTGCAAAGCCCTTGCACCTCCACACGTTCGCGCCATCAAGCTCGTATCGCATCAATGCAGCTTCGACCAGTTGAAGCTTGAAACGAGCGCCTTCACGCCACACAGGACGTCCTGCGCGCACGTCCACAAGGATTTGCTCGAAACTCTTACGACCGCCCCAGTTGTTTTGTTTCTTGCCGACAGCTTCCTGGAACTCGATCCGCAGTGAAGGTTCTGACATCATCCATCGATTTATCATCATGACCGGATAACCGACGACTTCTGCTGCTTTGCTTCGTGTCTCACCGCTTGCGATAAGCTCCGCCCACTTGATCACAGTCGCGGTCTTTTCATCGAGCGAAATGTACGGTTCCATTTTCTTGACTGGCCTGTCTGGTTTTTCTTCCCTGATCCATCGATGCAATGTCTTCTCTGACATATCCATAATCTCAGCTGTGCGTCTTATGTTGTGACCAGCAGCTCTCAGATCTTTGATTCTCACCATGAGGAGTTTCCGCTCCTCGATGTTTGTGTTCTTTGACATTGATTCTCCCCTTCAAAGTAAAAGACCAGGCACACCGTTCGGATGATGTACCTGGTTCCGTCAGCGAGTCGTTGGCAACCGGGAGATGGTTACTCGCTGGCGTCTTCACCGAAGGGGTCTTCGATGTCATCGGTCTTGATCGCTGGCTGTGCGATCTTGGTCAGCTTCTTCTTTGCACTGACTGGAGAAACGGACACGATGGCGTTGGTTTGATAACCACGCGTGTTGAGCTTCGCATCGACAGTGACCATCCACTCCTTAGCCAGGAGCGAATCGATGTCGAGGTTGTGAAACTCTGCTTGTGTCAAGCGGCGTCCAAGCATGCCATCCAGCAGGATAGTGAGTGCTGCTTTGTCGGAACCATAGCCCTGGCGCGTAAACTTGACGAAGCGAAACGCGTTGCTGTTGCTATCGCCATACTCAGTGGTCTCGAATGTAAAGCGGAAGTTTGGAAGCAAAACATTCGGATCATCGTACGATGGTCGGTCGATGCTCTCGACGTTTGCGAGACGGCAGACATATGAGCCTGCGACAGCTGCTTCGAACTGTGATGCGCCATCGTTGAACGTGGCATTTGAAAAGAAACCCATAACTCATTACTCCTTTGGTCATATGACCACTCTGTGACAGTGCTGGCTCAGTTACCAATCCAAAGGTTATTCCACCAGCACTGCCGAGTTGACATTACCAAACATCAAACCACTTGTCAAACATAAAAGTCGATGCTGTACTAGCGGGCCAGCGTAAGCGTCCGGCCCGCAGGGACAGTTTCGACTTAAGACCCCTAAGCGAGCACACTTACATGCTCGCAGGGGGGGTTTCCAAAGGGGGGTTTTCTGTCTGCTGTTCCCGTTTTCTCATACTTAAGGGGGAACAGCACGGGAACAGCAGCGGGAACAGCAGAAAAGGCCTTAAAGCATGCCTGTCGGACTGTACTGTTTTGCGTTCTTCGGACCCTTCTCAAACATGACAATCCGACTCGCTTCGAGGTCTGCTAGTGTGGCAATAACGACCGATCTGCGACTGCCACACAACTCGATCAGGCGTGACTGTGTGATGCCTGGTGAGTCACTGATGAGCTCAATGAGTTTCGAGCGGATCTCTTGTGTGATGACTTCGCTCCTGGCGCCAGCGTCAAGTGTTCGCACCTGCGTCAGACCATCCTCATCGCGGATCTCAAAGGTCACATCGATCGCGTCCTCGTCACTGATCAGACGGCCCTTTGTGACGTACATCCGGTACAACCCGTTCGCCTGCTTCTCGACGCTGTAGGCCATGTCAGCAGCTGCTACGATCTCCGCAGCGCCGCGCATACCTTCGTGCTTGACTGTGCTGTCAGTGCCGCCCTTGCGATTGTGGTGAGCGATCAGGACAGTGATGCCGTTGTCCAGGAGTTTCTTGAACGCGTCGTAGAGTTTCCGCATCTGGCTGTTGTCATTCTCATCCATGCCATGGATGCGGACCAGTGAGTCGATGAGCACGAGGCCAATACCCTGACTCTGGCAATGTTTCACGATTCGCTCTACATCAAGCGGTTGGTCAAACCTGATGCCGACTCTGTTGAGGTAGCTCATTCCCTCAGCCGAGCGCATTCCGAGCTTCCTCAGCCGTTCTAGGACCTTCTGGACGCCCATCTCCTCATCGAGGTAGAGAACTCGAGTCTGTGGAATCTCAAACTCATTCAGCCACTTGCCACCAAAGCAACATGCGCGAATGAGATCGCACATCACCCACGTTTTGCCGCTTCCTGGAGGTGACGAAATATAGTGCAGTCCACCAGTCGAGAGCACGTTAGGAATCAGCCAGGACTGTTTACCGAGTTTCTCCTCCTCGACCTCCATCCGTGTCCAGTCCCATACCTCCCAGGGAGCGAGAGTCTGGCCACCCGGCAGGTCATCGGGCACGGTCCCTGCTGCCCACTGTGACCAGAATCGACCAACAGTCTCGAGGATAACTTCGCGGTCAAGTGGCGGATCACAGTACGTGTCACTCCACCAGACGGCTTGCAGCTGCGCGACGTCGATGGTGTAGCGCTTTGCGCGGAGGAATCCGAGCAGTGTGACCAATGCGTTATTACGGCCACCGAAGGCGCCACCCGATGCGGGGTGAGGTTGCCACAGTTTGTCCCAGTGGTGTTCACCATGAGCGATGATGCGGGCATGCGTGGCCATGTCTCCGGCCACCATGGCGCGGAGATCGTCTAATGAAAGTTCGTCCATTTTAGTCCTAGTCCGAGAATGACTGCGTGTCCAGCGCAGTGGTTACGAGTTTACGGCACTCTTCGGCATGTGCGACCATGCCCATACCTCGCATCTGCTCAATGCCAATGATGGTGTGATTGAAACAGTACAGCAAATAGTCGCCGTGCTTGTACTTGCCCAGATTCCAATTGCCCCGCTCACGCTTTGGAAGGTCCCCCGCTTTGGCGGCAATCAAAAGGCGTGACCACTCATCGCCCCATGGATGAGTGGATGTCGTCTCCTCGACGATTCTGGAGGCTTCTGGAGGATACTTCGCGAGTTCCACCAATCGAGGTAGTTCGCGATTCTTCCAATTTAGAGATCCAGGAACTCGTAAGATTCTTGACGGGTTCTTGCACTTGACGTCAGCGGCACTCGAGAGTGTGAGCATCCATCTCTCGAGCAGTTGTATAAACTCTCGCTGTTCTGTTGGCTTAGTCCCAATGCCAACCATCTTGAGTCGACGGTAGCAGTGGAGACCTCGCCCCGAGCGTACCGCGACTGTAACCTTAGCAAGTGTTGCAGTCTGATCCAGACCATCAAGGTCATCAATGTCGCACCAAATAGTAGCAGCAGTATGGACATCATTGTCCCGTCCTCCTTTTCGCCAGCGTGGAAGCACACCGACGTACACATCATCTCCAGCGTCACTCCACTGGATACACGCTTCGCCGATGCCGTTCCAGTCTTCTTCCGTCCTTGGAAGTTCCCAGAAACGCATCTGCACCTTGCCCTGATTCATCGTTCGAATCTCGACGAAGCCGTCAGAGTACGGCTCGAACAGCCATGACAAAAATGTCACGGCCTGTGAAACACGATTCATAGTTACCCCTTACAATCCTGTATGTCCAAACAGGTTCCGACACATTACCGCACTCGCAACGTTCAACCGATTGAGATCATCGAGATGTATGGTCTCGACTTCAAGCGTGGCAATGCTCTCAAATACCTCCTCCGCGCAGGTTCTAAACCTGGCGAAGATAAGACCGACGATTTACTGAAGGCTGTCTGGTATCTGATCTGTGAGATGCACAGCATCGAGCTCGCCGATGAAATCAATCAACAGCTCTTACTTGATGCCACTGGCGATGCCTAGATATCGACACGTCGCCTCGACTGCTTCGTCCCAGGAATAGGCGACAAACCACAGGTAAGCATCACCAACAGACTCGCGGAATGCGATCTGTCCTGGCGTCAGTTTGTTTTTGCCTGACTTCATCTCAATCCACATTCCGCAGTGCTGTCCCATCTGCACAGGGATGAAGATATCCCAGACGCCAGCCTTGAGTCCTTCGGACTTCATGCGGCCACCTGTGGCCTTGCTTCGATAGCCGCCATTCGGCACAGCGAAGATTGTGCCCAAGCGCTGGTCACTTCCCGCCATCACTCGGCACCAGTTGAAAAACGCGATCTGTTGTTCTGATTCGTTCAAAGTTCCATCCTCTCGAAAATCTGCGCCAGGACATCAGCCCCAGCAGCCACCCGTAATTTGTTGATTGCGCGCACCTGTATCTGCCTGATGCGCTCGCGGCTGTAGCCGATCAGGATTCCGACGTCCTCGAGTGAGCGACCATCCGACAGACCATCGAAGCCGAAGCGAAGCCGAAGACATGCAATCTCGCGATCGGTTAGGACATCCATCATTGTCCGCAGCTGCGCGTAGAGAATCTCTTTGTCCAGGTGTTCACCGACCGGAGGTTCACCTGATGGCAGAAAGTCATAGCGACTTTGACCGTACGCGTTCGGCTCATCGATACTCGAGACCAGCTTCACATCGTGCTGGAGGATTTCCGTGAGCGACTTGACGTCAAGTGAGTCGATTTGCTTGTGAAGGTATCGCGGGTAAGTGTGCACGACCTCTCGAACGTACGCGAGAAGTTCCGCCGGTGTTGGAGTCTCACCGTGCTTGACGATGTACTCCTGACGCGAGACTCTGATGTGCGACAGTTTTGCGATGGCGTGGCTAGGTAACCTGATGTCACGACCACGACTCTCGATGCCCCTACCGATGGCCTGGCGAACCCAGTTGGTCGCGTAGGTGCTGAAGCGATGACCAAGTGACGGGTCATAGCGCTGGACCGCGTGATGTAGTCCGAGCATGCCATCGGTGAGCATGTCTTCGTGTTCGCATCCACGACCACGAAACTTCTTGGCGATTGCGCTGACCATTCGGACGTTGTGATTGACAAACTCAGCGGTCGCTTTGTCTTTGTCTTTGTCAGTGCCAGACTGGACCATGCGCCCGAGAAAGAACTCCTCCTGTGGCGTCAGGAGTCCAGTGGTGCTCGTGCGTCTACTGCCTCTGTACTGTGACCATGTATTGATGGCGTCAGTCACGAGATTGCATCGCCTGGTGTGCACGGTGATCTGGACTGTTCGGAGTGTTCCAGTCGGATGCCATGGCGCATGCTGTCCACACAGCCAGGACAACCACGACGAAGCTGCCGACCATCTGGATGCGGCGCTGTGTTCGGAGGCGGCGCTCGCGCTTGAGCTCACGCTGTGAGCAGATTCCACAGATGCGATGTCCACGGCCATAAGGCACGACGTTTTGTCGGTTGCATACGATGCACGAAAGTTTGATGTCCATTGTTTTGTCCTAGTCCTATTCTGTCTATTGCGGGAGAGTCTGACCTGTGCGCTTGCACAGGATCCACAGCTGCACTTCGTATTCACTGCGACCGATTGCATCAGCGATGCGCTTGACGGTCGACTGTCTTACAGCATGAGCGCCGGAGAGCATCCGACACACTGCGCTTTTGTGGATGCCGAGTTTTCCAGCGATATCCACCTGTGTATGTCCGTAAATCATGTCATCGTTATACACATGGTTGACACTGTATGTCAACTAGTGCTAGGATGTTCGTGTGATTGGACATCACGACGAAGGGAACAGAATGACACAGGAACGGGTTGACTTGACGTGGAGGTGCGGTCATACCGCACACATAATGGTCGGATATACGCAGGGTGACCTGAAGTACAAAATGGCTATGATGGCGTCGACGCTTCAGATCTGCGCCGCGTGTGAGAACAAACGTGCAATCGAACGCGCATGGTCATTGACACAGCGACTCCTCGAGCCGAATCCGATTGTGATGAGCGGGTCGGAGAAACAGATCGAGTGGGCCAGGTCTATTCGGACGACGAAGTACGAAGCGCTTGCACATGTCCTTGACTGTCTGCGTCAAGCGTATGAGACACGCCAGGACGAATGGCCAGCCATTGCACAAGCAATTACACACGTGGTCAATGATGTGTCTATATGGCGGTCCTACAGCCAGTCAGGCGCCATCATCGATAGACGCAACATCAACTGGACCAGCGCGTTTCGAAATGCGCTCAGTCGGGCAGGATTACACATAGGGGGTTTAGTATGACAATGTCGGAGACAATAGGCGCTATTGCGCCAGCGCTGGTCAAGGCTCAGGCTGAGATCAGGCCAATCGTCAAGGATTCCACGAATCCAGCGTTTCGCTCGAAGTACACATCACTCGATGCCATCATGGAGGTCGTTCGACCTGTGCTTGCCAAGAATGGTCTTATCGTTGTGCAGTCGGTGCTGGACACCATCGACGGTGAGCACAGCACCAGCATCATGGTCGAGAGCCGTGTGATACACGCCAGCGGTGAGTGGATTGCTGGTGTCGTGCAGGTCCCTGTGATGCAACAGACATCGCATGGATTTGGATCAGCGCTCTCGTATGGTCGACGCTACAGCCTCAGTGCGCTTCTGTCGCTGGCATCCGATGAGGATGACGATGGGAATGGAGCTGCACAACAGCAACAGGCACGGTCACAGATCAAGCCAGGACCGCCACAGCAGACCACGCTGCGTAAGCTCGCACCACAGGCCAAACCGATACCTGGTTACCACAACGGTTCACACTTTGTGATCGGAGAAGAGGACCCGAACGCATGAGACCTTATGTTGACGATTGGCAATATTCTCTAAGTAATGACAGTGTTACTGTAGATGTAGAAGGCACTCTCCTCGATGCGCTTAAGCGTGTCGGGGAGGAGCTGTTCTACGATGCCAATGACATTCGACGTTATAAGACGACAACCATACAAACAAACAGCCACGTCTACAATGATGTCGAGTATCAAACAATGCATATTGAGTTTGATGGTGGTGTGTCGATAACAGCTCAAATACATCCATCAGAGATTTTTATCGGTGGATATAAACATCACATCCACAGGCTGACACATCTATTCAATGTGAAAGACAGATCGCAGATTGATTGGATGGACAATACTGTTACGACATGTAGTTTATTGGAACTGCATGAGGATGCGTTTGCACTCAAACGATTCGTGGAGCAGCTGCACGAAAAAGATATCTCACCGCAAAGTCCACGCATGTACACCGGCGATCAGGTCATCAAGATGATGGAATCCGGATTAATATCGTCTGCTTATCGATGGCTTGAGCCAAACATCCGTATCAATTACGAATATCAATCAGACTTCAAACAGCGAGTTGTTTTGCCGTCATGGACATGGAATGCTCGGAAGCATATTGAATCGATGACGCAATGGGAGCGCACAAATCACATTGCAACTGAACTCGCACGGCCTGATTGGGCAATAGGAAAGTATGGTCTTAACTGATGAGCACTAAACTTGTATGGATAACGCCCGATGCTGAAAAAGTTATCGGGTATTGCGCCAGGGTCTCGAACCCAGCAAACCAGGACAATCCTGACGTTACTCGACTGCTTCGTTTTTGCGTCGGTCACGGTCACTGGTCGATTTTTGAGATGGCCAGCATGTGCATCGAGGTCAAGACCACGAGAGCCATCGCCGCGCAGCTGCTTCGACATCGGTCGTTCTCGTTCCAGGAGTTCAGCCAGCGGTACGCCACCGTGGTCGAGGACATCGAGGTCCCAGAGATGCGCCTTGCTGGCGCTCACAATCGGCAATCCAGCCTCCCATTACCTAAGATTGAGGAACTGACCAAGGAGCAGCAGGACGCGCTGTATTTGGTTGGTTCATCAATCGAGTTCGCGACCGATGTCTATCGCGATCTCATCGCGCATGGCATGGCTGCGGAGACCGCTCGCATGGTCCTGCCGTTGTGCACACCGACCACGATGTACATGAGCGGAAGCATCCGTTCCTGGATCCATTATGTGCAGCTACGAACACGCCAGGACACGCAGCTCGAGCATCGCGATATCGCCCAGGGAGTGCAGAATATCATGCTCGAACATCTGCCAATTACGATGGAGGCGCTGGCTTGAAGCTCTCTGACATGATGCCGCATGCAGACCTTCCTCCTTGGACTGAATACCTTGAAGCATGGGAGAAGGAACACAAACCGGTGTGTCCAACATTTGACGAATGCCTCCATGAGTCTACTGTCATGACACGTAAGATAGACAGTATCGGTCGAGACCATTACTATGTTCGATGTACGACATGTGGACGTCGAGCAGCCACCATTAAAAAGCGTGATGCACTAAAAATGCTGGCTGGTGTTGTTCCACCAGATGATGAACATGTTTGCGCTCAGGTTCGATACGATCCAGATAATGGTCACTACCGAATACGCTCTGAGTTACGTGCTGAATACTACCGATTGTCGTCTGAATATCCTCAGAAGCTCATCGAACAAAGAAGCATTTACTATCGAAGATATTTGAAAACAGCACGATGGAAAAAGCTCGCAGCAGATGTGTTCGACCGTGACAATAACACCTGTCAGTCATGCGGTTCGACTGATTTCCTGCATTGTCACCATAATACCTATGTTCGCCTAAGCGTAGAGGAGATGAGTGACCTCATAACTTACTGCGCCAGGTGTCACAAAAACCATCACATTGACCAAGATATGGAGCGCGAACGCGAACGACTATGGCGAGAAAACCAGCTGACAATCAACCAGCAATTGAGCGAGTAGAAGAAAAGCCACAAGGACTCCTGTGGCTCCTGAAGGCCAGTGAGCACGAGATCCTTGAGCGCCTGAATCAGGATGGCGCGCTGATCTTTATTCACCCTGCGCTCGATGGCATCGTGAGTTTCCGCATTGAAGAGAATCCAGCACATGATCAAAAAGTGGTGCATGTCTGGCGGTAAATGTATAAAGGATTTGCCAGTCCTCCCAGGCTGGTGATTACTGAACAACCAACCAAACAGAAACCATCTGTCGCATGGCCCCGGTTTACCGGACGAAGCCCATGTATACAGATGGTTTTTGGTTTGTCAGAAGTTGACGAAGCCGAAGCCACCGAACTTGCCGAGCTCGTGCCAGTTTCGCTTTTTTGCATACAGTCCATCACCATCACGCTCGACCGACAGTTCGTCCGACGGTTCCGGTGAAGTGTTGCCTTCGACGGTATAGACACCCCACTCCTCGACCTTAGTCACGATGCCGATGTGAGCGATGCGCGAGAGAGCAGAGAAGTAAAACAGCGCCAGATCACCGCGCCGTGGTCGCTTCGTGGTCGTAGCGTCGCGAATGTGCTGGACAGGCAACCACAATGAGTTTGCCTTGAACCATCTCGACCAGTCTGGACAATATGCCGATCTTGGAAAAGTCTCATCGTATGTGATGCCGAGCTGCGTGGCTGCTTGCTTGTGGCGGAACCGGACGTGCGCCGCGCACCAGGGAGAGCCAGCAGGGACCGGAGGTTTGCAGGATGCTTGATACGCTTCGACAGCTTTGCCGCGATTCTCACCGACCTCCTGTACGCCCACATTCGCGATGGCCAGATCTGTGCTCAGTAGTGCGATTCGTCGTTCATCCATGATGTATACTCCTATTGTCCAACCGGTTTCTAGTTCCTAGTCCTGACGCCTCCAGCACCCCTCTGGAGGCGTTTCCTTTTTAAGAGAAGGTCTCCGCATCATCCGAAGATGACACGATTGTGATGCCTGTCGAGGTGTGGCTGTAGATGAGATAGATGACTCCGAGGCGCCAGTAACACGCGAGCTCGTCACTCTGCACATTTCCCGTCACGACGTTTGACGCAGCTGTGATGACGTTGCCCATCGGGTCACGCTTGACGCGCTGGATGTTAGCACCAGATGTGCGAAAGAAGATGTACTCCATGCCGTTTGGCGACACGCAGACCGTGCCATGTGATCCGGATCCGATTGTTGTAGCCACTGATACGGTGTTCCCTTCGTCGTCGGTCTGATAGCGCACGACATTGTTACCGGTCTTTGTGTCGACGATAATAATCAAATACATCGAGCTGCTTGATTTCGAATACGCCAGGCTGAGACACTGCGCGTTTATGATCGGCGTTGTGACCTCATCCCAGTTCGTGCCGTTGTGTGCCCTGGCGTGATACAGCTTGACGCCGCCACCAGCTGTCACGACACCATACGTCGCTTGCTGTGCCGGACTGACGTCCGCAGCCGTGCAGTTCCCTGATAGCACCTCTGTGCGGAACACAGCGCGCTGTCGCTTGGCGCTGTACATCGGATTGACACCGACAGAGTTCAGACTCTCGATGATGCTGTGATTCGCTTTGCCGAGTCCGAATGGAGTGCCGGTCTGGTAGTTGCCGAGCGCGTCGAAGGTCGAGTCAGTGCCTCGAGATGATGAGTCACTCGAGAGCTGAAGCGTCACGGTCCCGCTAGTTGCCGGATCTCCTGATGTGTCGAGGACAATACCGTGCGCTGGACCACGAAGGATGGCGCCGAATGGCAGATACAAAGCACTGTCCGTGCCACCATTGACATCGAAAGGATCATACAGATCAGGAGGAAAGTCGCCGTTTATCGAGTCGAACAGAGTCTGTGCTGTGATGGTCCCGGTCGCGATTTCAAACCCATACGCGAAGTCAGTGCCGGATGTCGCGTTCGGTGTTGCGAGGATCCCACCGCCATAAAGCCACGTCGAGATACCAGTTCCACCATTGAGGAAACAGTCTCTCAATGGCGGCTGTGACACGCTACACGTACCACTGCCCGGATACGCCACGCTATTCGTGGCGGTCCAGCCAGGATGTCGGACAATCGAATCATCGGAGGTATTGATTTGACCGACAAGGTCCACGATAGTCAGCGGTGTGACACTGTAGCTCGTGACGCCAGTGGAGCCACCGACGGTCTTTTGCCATCGATAGTCGCTCTCTTCTTCATCGCGTCCGTCGTTCTTCTGCTGCCAAAAACGCCTCGAATAGTAGTATGTCGTGGTGTCCACTTCGGCGACGATAGCCGGTGTGATGCGTTCGTGTTCGTAACCTAGACCACTGGGGACATAGTGACTATTCGTGAAGCCGTTCGTCGTGTCCTGCTTTAGCGTCGTGGTGCCGAGGTCAATCGCCCCTGTAGCGATGCGTAGACGCTGGCATGACGTAACACCCCAATAAGCCAAGTCAACGCTCTCTGAGCCAGCGTAGGAACTGCTAGCGCTGTTCTTGCGCGGGTAGGGATTGTCCTTGCCATCGGTGAGCGGAAGACCAGAAACAGACCATGCATCCGGACTGCACAGGTCGATGGTCACTGTCTGATACGACGTGGTCGCAGCTGTAACATTCCATGTCTTCGTGTTGCCATGAAAGTCCGTGAGCACGAACGTCCCCGCCACGCCTGTCCCGCTTTGCGCCTTGATCTGGATGTCCAGGTATCGATATCCCGACATGCCTTCGTATGGTGCGAACAGTCGGTCGTTACCTGTTCCTGCAATGCTTCGTGTCGTGGCATACGCGAGTGACCAACCATTGAAACGGAATCCACGGAACATGCACCGCGTCTCTGTATTCGCCTCGCCAGCAGCTGTGAGTGATGCACC
>Ga0208133_1000035_pt1 | contig 52530 bp, 77 predicted proteins | sample ColrivemetaGS535_FD_187595 | JGI IMG/M metagenome (GOLD analysis project Ga0208133, IMG submission 187595) | Estuarine microbial communities from the Columbia River estuary, USA - metaG S.535 (SPAdes) (version 2) | ecosystem: Environmental > Aquatic > Marine > Intertidal zone > Estuary | place... | reverse complement strand
CTATGTAGTATTTCACCACTATCTTTACAAAGATACTGATTTATTCTAAAGTTTTCAACTTTTTTTACAGTAAATGGTGTTATTGTGAAATCTTCTCCATCCAATCCTTCGATAATCTCTCTAACATCTTCTATTTTTTCGAAAGAGTAGATAATCTCGTCATGTTTAATACACTCTATTTTAAGACCATATTTTGACATAGCGTTTTTGATGTCTTCAATCATCACTCTTTGTGCCTTTATCTGTTTCTTTGGATTTAGATTTCCAAAGATATACTGTCTGAAATGTTTTGATTTATGGAATACCTCTGGTACTCCAAACTTATTCAAAAACTCAGAATAGGTTTCACCTAATTCATTTATAAAAGATGGATCGTATTTCTTCATCGCTTGCCAGTTCGCCATCTTTAAGTCAATAGAAAGATAGTTCACTCCTTCAGAATATTCGAAGCTTTTGTTGGTAGGATAATCTGGAATAAGATTTTCGTCTGCCATATCGTTGTATGCACGAGTTCCTTTAACAAAGGCAACAATCTCGTCAATCTTAGACATACGATATTCAAACATGTCTCCAATCTCAGACTCTGCAGTATTGTATAAAGCAACAAGATCATCCAAGTTCTTCCATCTGTTGATTCTGGAGAACTGATTCTTGTAGTAGTCAAAGTCGTCAAAACTCGCTATGTTCAAATCAAACATCTTACAAAAACTCTTTATATCTTTCATCTTTATTATTTTAAAATTTCGTCAATCTTTCTATCTCTATCCAACACTTTGTTTCTTTTTAAGAAACCTTCCCAATGAACAGCAAGCCTTTCTTTTTTCTGTAGCTCGTCTCGTCTCTTACAGAATCTCTTTACATATTGAAGTAGAAAATAGAATCTTATTTTAGACAGACCAATATCCTTTAGTTCGTATTTACATTCGTCTCTACCATCACAAAGATGTATATAGTATGGTCTATTATCATCAGCATCATTATTCCTTTTAATCTCTTTAAGAATTTTTAGATACTCTGATTTGAATCCTTTTTGGTCAGGTCCATAGCTAGGTTGAATCTTTGTCTTTACCCAATCCGCACTTTGGTTTTTCATTTCTCTTACGATGAATCTTTTCAGCTGCGACAGCGATTTTTCTGTCTCTATTTCGTTTATCATAATATGTTATTTAGTTTAAAATCTCTTACTATCTCGATTGGTTCTTTGTCCATTCTTTTCATATCTTCCATTAGTCTTCGATTCATTTTGTTTATCAGTATCACTTCTTTCAACTTCTGCTTTGATAACATTAGAAAAGACTTTGGATCACCAACATCTTTTGGATTTCTCTTCGTGCTTGTTCCAGGTATCTTCATATAATAGTTCTGATTTGGAAGACTCCACGTAATCTGCCACACATCTTCTACTATCGTAGTTCCTATGATGTAGTTGTCTATCACTAACATAGACATATGATTATTCAACTTCTCTGAATAACATTTTACAAATATTCTTTTCAGTTTATGTTCATACTTTACATAGTCTAAATCACAAATCTTGTATTCCTCTTCGAAGAACACTTCTTCAAGCAATGATTTTATTTCATCTGCGTTCATAGTCCTATATTTTTTAACTTAGCTTCTCTAAGTAATGGTAGTATTACTTCATCATAAGAATAATCTTCACCTTCTTTTAAGGTCCAAACAAGCTCAACCAGTTCTTTTTCTATGATTGAATGTTTGTCGTCTGTTGTCAATCGTTTCGAAAACATCTTATTCTGAAGTGAGAAGAAGCATCCTTGTCTACCAAGTTTGGTATTCCATAGTGTATCTTTCATGCAAAGATAATACTTTCCACCATCTTTAATCAAAAAGAAATTCATATACCCAGTTTTTTCAACTTGCTTTCTCTATATTTAACCATGTCTGGTTTGTATTCATCAGCGATATGTTCGAACCATTCTTTCCAAGTATCGAAGAACTCGAAGTTGCTCCACATATTCATTCGATCATCATCTTCCAACATCTGCTCTTGATTATAGTATGATGTCTCTACTCGTTGCTTATCATCGAAGCTTAGACACAACCACCAATCCTTTTCTACTTTTTTAGAAAGATACTTTGAATAGAAAAGAGAAAGACGATGTTCTTGCTCTCTTCTTACCTGTCTATCAGACTTTGAAGAAGAGTAATATCCAACCTCACCATCTCTCTGACGATCCTGGAACTTCGAAAAGTTATTGTCTTTATATTTCATATACCCAATGATTTTAGTTTTTCGTCTCTTCTGTATATGGTATAGTTTTCATCGTCTGTTATGAAGTGTCTTTCCAGTTCTTCTAATGTCATATAGACCCATCTGGTTCTATCCTCATATTTTCGTTTCCATGAATCTTTAATAGGATTGTTGTTTTCATCAAAGCAACCAACCCAATCATCTTCTAAACACAATCCCCAGCCTTTCTTATCAGTCGCTGCGTTGTATTCTAGATTACCTCGTCCTTTTACTTTATATGTACTACCTACACGAAGTCCTTCGATTGGTTCGATACAAACAACTGCCATACAATCCCATCTTTCTGTCATATCTTTATTTTTCTCCGTGATGATCAACTACTCCTACTTTCTTTTTCTTCATTTCTGCTTTCACCTGCTCATAAGAGATTGGTGTATAGTCTATACAAGGACATCCAACATCCATTACTTTTCTTTTGTAGTACTCTTGTTGAGTAGCCATTAAAGATCCGTGAGTGTGTCCGTGAAGATGCCAAGATCCATAGTGGCTTCTGTTCCAAGAAAAGATTGGATAATGACTCATTATGATTTGCTGGTATCCGTTGCAACCTCTCAATCCTTCGTTGTCTTCATCTTTTATCCAGATTTCAGTGCCATATTCGTGGACTCCGTCCATTCTGTCAAGGCTAATGATGTCTTTCATCTTATCATGGTTTCCCATAATATGTATAATCTTTCCTTTGAGAGAGTGTACAAACCATTTAGTTCCGTCACTTCTTCCAAAAGAAAGGTCTCCTAAGTTGTAGACGATGTCGTTTTCCCCAACAACGTTGTTCCACCTTTTAATCATTTCAACGTGCATTTCTTCAACATCCACAAATGGTCTGTTGTCAAACTTTATCACGTTCTTATGAAAGAGATGCAAATCACTTATGAAGAATATGTTTTGTTTTTCGTATTTCATTTTCTTTTTAATCTTTTTATTTTTTCTTTTATTATTGACTCGACTATACTTTGTCCGTATGTGTCGCAGATATCTTTACCATTCTTATCATAGAACTGGAAGCACTCTAAATCTCCGTTTTTTTCACAGAATATTTGACCTACTATCTTTTCACCGTTTATTGTCAATGTTCCTGTATAACAAACTTCTTCATCTGTTCTTTCTGTACTCTTTAATCTAAAGACGGTGGATTCTATTTTGTTGAACTCGTCAAATCTAAATATCCTATTCATGCTTTTATTTTTTACAAATATACGAAACACACCTGACACCGACAAATATATAAACAAAAAAAAGTATTTAATGAAATTCTCTAAAAACGTCGGACAGACACCGCTGGTAAAAATATCAGAAAGAATATTTGCAAAATTCGAAGGACACAACCCAAGCGGATCTTTAAAAGACAGAATGGCAGTCTATATAATAGATGATGCTGAAAAGCGAGGACTTATAAAGAAAGGAGATACATTGATAGAAGCAACTTCTGGAAACTCTGGAATAGCATTTGCTATGCTTGGTGCAGAAAGAGGTTACAAAGTAATCATAGTCATGCCAAAGAACATGAGTGAAGAAAGAAAAAAGATACTAAAGATATACGGAGCAGAACTTATTGAAGTAGAAGATGGAAGATTTGATGATGCAATTGCTTTAAGAGATAAAATGGCCGAAGAGAATGGTTATTTCAATCCTAGACAATTTTCAAACCCACTAAACGCGAAAGCACACTACGAAACAACAGCACCAGAGATACTACACCAACACACGAATAGAATAGCAGCTTTTGTATCTGGAACAGGAACTGGCGGTACTTTGATGGGAACATCTATGTTATTAAAGATGTATCATCCTTTTATGAAAACGGTTGCTGTAGAACCTGCAGAATCTCCAGTAATGAGTGGTGGTCAACCAGGTCTTCACGGAATACAAGGAATTGGTGATGGTAGTAAGTTCTTAGTAGATTTGAATCTGGTAGATGATATAATGGTTGTTTCAACACAGGATGCGATTGATAGAGCAAAAAGACTTGCTAGTGAGAACGGCTTATTTGTGGGAATTAGTTCAGGTGCAAATATATTGGCAGCAGAAAGACTTTTAGAGAAGTATCCAGAAATGGAAGGAAATGTGATAACAATACTATGTGATAGAGGCGAGAGATATTTATCAGTTTTATAAGTTAATATATAGTATATAAGAAAAAAACAAAAAGAAATATGAGAAATCTTAAAAAATTCGAAAACTTTGATGGCTTTGCTGCAGACGAAGAAGCAGATCAAATGAACAACGACCAAATCTATGCAGATAGAGATGCTCAAGACGCTCAAGGTGCACAAGCATTTGGCGGACAAGAATCACAAGAAGAAGAAGGTTTAGAGCTTGATGAAGTTGTAGACAGAGTATTAGCTACAATCGAAGAATGTGGTGAAGATTGTGATGAAGAAGAACTTAGAAGTAAGGTTAAAGCAGTATTAGCTGATTTTCACCAAGCTCAAGAATCTCAAGAAGAGGATGACGACTACGATCCAGAACACGATGAAGATTTTGGTGCTATGAGAGCTGACGGTTCTGATGACTTAGGTTATGATGATGAAGAAGGTCAAGAAGATGCTCAACAGTACGAAAGACGTTCTTTAAAAAGATTCAACAACTTCAAATAATGAAACACTTAAAGAGATTCAACGAAGAGTTCGGTAGAGATGAAGTGGTATTCATTAGTCAGAGAAATCCAAGACTTGTGATAACCGTTTCTATTTCCCCTGATAGAAGAATCTCGAATATAGATAACAAGACGGGAATAAGATTTCCGTTTTCTGTCGGTCAACCAATCAACAGAACTATGGAAGTCTGGGCAAGCAACAACAATTTTTTGATGGACGGAAAAGACGTAAGTCCTGAAAAGAAAGTTTTTGGTGTAAGAGCATCAGACGTTCCACAGGGACATGAATGGAGATCCATATACCCAAACAAATTTAGATAGTATGAAACACTTAAAAAGATTTAACGAAGCTGGAGGTAGCCACGATTGGAGAGCAAACGCTTTTCCTGGTGCAACCGAAGAGGAAATCGAAGCAGAAATCCAAAAGATAGAAGCAGAAAGAGCAAAAAATCCTCAAGCGGCTAAACCTGCTCCTAAAGCAGTTCCCGCCAAACAAATGACAGAAGAGGAAGAGGAAAACTATTACCGTGCCACAGGTTGGGCAACTGGTGATTATGGCCAATACAGAAACCAAAGTACAGATTCTAAAGAACAAGAAGAAGAAATCGAGGAAGAAAAACCAACACTTGGATCTAAAATAAAAAGTTTTTTCGGATTTAACAAATAATCAAAGAGAATGAAATATCTTAGAAGATTCATAGAAAGCCAAGACGTAAGAGAGTTTGATGAGCATACAGATGCTGATATCAGACAGTTGTTTACTGACTATACCGATGAAGATTCAGATTCTCTGAAAATAAAGAACGTTTTCATAGTTGATGGTCATGTCAAAGAAGATACTGCTTATATGAAAGATGTTAGCAAATTTAGAAAAGCTAAACTGGTTACTCTTTCTTTAGGAAAAGTTGATGGTATTAGTATAGGAATGGACAAGTGTATGACTTCTTTTGATAAACTAAAAGACGTACTACACGAAATAGAAAGGTTCTACGACCTAAGCGAAGAAAAAGAAATAAACTTCAACATAGGAATGGACTGGAAAGGTCTTATTGTAACCTTTATCATAATGGGTGGCTTCGCTAAGCAAGAAGAATCTATGTCTGATAAGATAGACGGGTATTTGACAAGAGTAAAAGAGTGTCTCAGATTATTGGGACACGGAAGAGCTACTTTAACAGGAAACTTTCTAGACGCAAGGTTCGCAAAAAAGGGCGACTATGCATTCGGTGTATCTGATACACTATATAAGATAGGACAGGGTACTATGAACCTAGACAATACTACTTCCGAAAGCAGAAGAGCTTTAATCGAAATAAGAAACGAGGCTTGGGAAGATGGACTGAAGTTCAACATAGGCGGCGGAGACCAGCAAGTGGTTCTAAAATTAGTAAAGAGATAATGAAATACTTAGAGTCATACAAAAACTTCCCAAAGAAGTTCGCACACAAATGGAACAGTGAAACACCTGTAGAGATAATCCTACCTAACTACCTTGACGAAGAAAAGGAAAAGGAAAGAATGCAAAAAGAGTGGGAAGAAGCAAACGAAGAAGGTGAAGATGAAGAAGAAGTATCTGAAAAGAAAATGAATGAATCTTCCGAAATTATGTTAGGTGATAATAAAATTCACGAAATCAAAGAAGGAGATCAACTAAGATTCATGGAACACTATAAGAACCATCTTATTAAGAAATACTCACCATCTTTTACAGATGAAATAAACCTAGACGAACCCGTAACTTTTGTAAGGGTTGAGTCTTCTAACTTAATCCGACCAAATTTGATAGTTCGAACCAAAGAAGGTGTTGAATGGGTATTCGGACCTGAAGCATTTGTATTAGATAGCCTATGAAAAAAATTAAGAGAATAAACGAAGACTGGTCAAACGACTATACCTACGACTTCACCTTTAACGAAAGCATAGAAGAAGGTTTAGATATCGAGTATATCAAATTCTGTTTTATCGACATGGTCGAAGAGAAGAAAGATGGCGAAGAACTTGGTGAGATATCATATTGGAATAAAGTATCAGATATTGGTGCAAAGAAACAGATAGAAGATAGAGATGCTACTTCCGAAAACGTTAACAACGTAATCATATTTGTTATCTGTCCTCAGCTGAATATCGAGCATACACCAGACGGATTCAAAGGAAGCATATCAGAATTTACAGAATACAACAAAGCATTCGCAGCTTTCTTAGATGAACTCGAAGCAAATATGGAAAAGCTCAAAGAAGAACATCCAGACTATGTGGTGGAAACCACTTTTAACCAGCCTTTAATAGATGGAATAAAAGGTCTTGACTACTTTGTAATCGAAGTAAAAAAGTCTTAGATCTTGTTCCTCAAACTTTCTTTCAATATCTCAAACACCCTATCAATCTGGTCGTACCGTATTCTTATCAAATCAATATAGTTGTCCTCACAATAGTCAGACTTTATCTTATCATTTATTTTTAAACGATTATATGCTTCTAAGCCACCGAAGAACTCCATCGGCTCATAATGTTGCTTACCATCAAACTCTATAGCAGTTCTGTATTTAGGTAGATAGAAATCGAATGGTAACTGAAATATGTTCTTACAATCAGAAAACTTATGCTGTCTATAATATGAGATATTGTTTTTATCTAAATATTTGGCAACTGATTTTTCTCCCCTTGACTCGTTACAGTTACTGCACCCATTTCCCTGAACATGTGAAAGAGGACTTTGTTCAAAATCACCGTGTATTGGACAAGTTATTATGACTTTGATTTGATTTTTTATATAGTTTGTCTTTTCATATGAAAACTTAAAATCATGAACCTGGTTGGCTTCCTTTATAAATTGCTCTGTTGTTTTTCTAACAGACAATCTTATATTCTCCGGTGCTGATGCAAAGTGACCCGTTGGTGTTTGCTCAAATATCTCACCAGTTTTATTATAGATTATCTTAACCTTTGTCTTACAATCTTTGTACTCGACCAACGAATAGTCATATCTATCTTTACCCCATTTATATTGAGACTTTTTTATGAACCAATCCTGATTCATATTCAACTCAGCTGCGGATTTTAAATGACTTACCGCAATCTGTTCAAATACCACACCATCATATATTATTTTAATGTGTTTCAATGCACCGTTATATTTGGTTAGACTATAATCATATTTATCTTCACCCCAAATACTTTTAGATTCCTCAATAAACTCTTCGGTTGTTTTTGTAGGTGTATTCTTTTCAGGACATCTACCCAAAAGAATGTGTTTAACCACCTTTTGCTTGTATATAACACCATTATATATAATATCGATATTATCCTGAGATAATATCTTATCTGTTAAAGTTGGATATTGATATTTATATCCATGTGTTTCTCTTGCTCTATCTAAAAATTCTTGCTTAGTCATATAGTATATATATAAAAACTATTCTCCCCTTTAATATTTTTATAAGGTGTTTTTAATAAAAATCAAAAGGGGAGAATCACATCTTTATATATAAAACATAAAAAAGAAATTTATAAGATGGCAAAACAGAAAGAAACAAAAAAGTTCGAGTTCAGCAAAGTTGGATCTATATTAGACAACATCGCCAAATCCGTACCAGTTCAAATTGAGAAAGAAATTAAAGAAAAGACATTCATCACAACAGGAGTTTATTTATTAGACGCAGCATTATCAGGAAGATTGATAGGTGGTGGTGTCGCAAACAATAGAATCACTGCATTTGCTGGTGAGTCTGGTGCAGGTAAATCATTTATCGCTTATTCTTGTGCAAAACATGCACAGAGAGCTGGGTATTCAGTAATCTATATCGATACAGAACAAGCAATCGATTTAGAAGATATCCCAAAATTTGGAATCGACAACTCTTTAGAAAAATTCAGATTGATTAGATCCAACAAAGTAGAAGATGTGAACATGCTCTTGACTCAGCTTTTGGATGATTTAAAAGAACAAAAGCTAGCAGGATATGAACTACCTAAGCTGATGATTGTATTGGACTCTTTAGGACAAATGGCTTCTAATAAAGAAAAAGCGGATTTACTTAAAGGTGATATCAAACAAGATATGACTAAAGCTAAAGCATTAGGATCTATGTTCCGTTCAATCAATACAGACTTAGGATATTTAGATATTCCAATGATTGTATGTAATCATACCTACATGACTTTAGATATGTTTTCCGTCGAAAAATTGAAGGGTGGAAATGGCTTACTTTACTCTGCATCAGTAATCGGTATGATGAGTAAATCAAAGTTGAAAACAGGTGAAGAAGATGATATGGATTTAGGATCATCTGGTATCTCTGTTCTTTTTAAAACTATGAAGAATAGAATGGCAAAACCAAAGAAAATCAGATTCGATATTTCTTTCGCACATGGTATGAATCCATATACAGGATTAGACGCATTCTGTAGACCAGAATACTTTGAACAAATCGGAATCGCTAAAGGTAAAATGGAAGTAAACAAAGCAACTGGTGAGATGACATTCACACCGGGTGGTCTTAGATGGTATATAGACCACTTAAACAAATCAGTTACGACTAAGCAGCTATTCACACAAGAAATCTTCACGGAAGATATATTGAATAAAATGGCACCAATCGTAAATGATTATTTTAGATTCAAATCATTAGACGAAATCGAAGAAGTAGAAAAGCAATTCAATCAAATTGCAGAAGAAGATGAAGAAGATGATACAAATGGATTCACAGATGCGTCAGACGCAGAGGATCTTTTTGGATAGATAATAAGAGAAAGTCGAAGGGTACTTTAACCCTAAAAAATAAAAATGAATAATTATGCAAGAAATCTATGAGAACTTGAAAACATTATGGGAGCAATTTGATGCTAATCATAATAAAACGACTAAAAAATCTAACGCTGACGCAAGAAAAGCATTAGGAGAGATTAAAAAGTTGGTTACTACTTACAGAGCTGCTTCAGTTGAGTCTGAAAAAGCTGCTAAGTAATAAACTTATTGTATAGTTCGCTATATAATAGTATGTTTTCCTTGTAGTCATAAAACAAGGTGGTGGAGCCGAAAACAAAGATCTTAATAAAGATTTGGCCCAAACCCTCTCCTTTTAAAGAGAGGGTTTTTTGTTTATTGAAAAATAATATATATCTTTGTAAAAGAAATAGAGTATGAGAGAATTTAACAACAACATGATTTTGCGTGAACAAGACAGTCAACGACTGAGTTTATGATATTGTATTCAACGATATTCAAACCCAGTCTTTATTAAGGCTGGGTTTTTTGATTTTAAAAAATAAAGATATGGAAATGACTATTTACAAGTATATGAAAGATGGCAAGCTGTACATGTTTCATACCGTCGAAAAAGAGAATGGGAAAAAAGAAATATTGGCAATACCAGTTAGACATGACGGAAAGCCAATAGTGAACTGTGACATAAAGGATTTTGTGTTACACTCAATGGATTAAAAATAAAATAAAAAGATATGGAATTAAAAGAAAAAATAGTATCAAAGACAGTGATGAGCGGTAACTTGGAATCAAGTTACGAAATCCTTAGGATAAATAAAAAGAAGATAAAGAAAAAAGCGAAGAAAAATATTTTTAAATCGCTTAAAAAATTGTTAAAGAAGAAATAATTTATTATATTTACACTATGAAAGTAATATTTTTGGATAACGATGGAGTAATGTGCTTATCCACAGAGTGGGGCGGCCGCGACAAAAAGATTAAGAAATGGAAGCTTTCTAATCCTGGAGATCCTGGATACGTAAACGATCCAAAGATACCAGCTCATATAAAGATGGATAACTTTAACTCAAAGGCAGTTAAAGTCTTAAACGACATATTGACAATAACTGATGCTGAGATTGTAGTATCTTCTGATTGGAAGTTACATTGTACACTAGAGCAGTTACAGGATATGTTTATCAAGTACGGAGTTTTAAAAGCACCGATTGGGAGTACACCTAATCACGTTTTAAAGTCTATGGACGAACTTGAAAGCACGAGAGTAGCCGAAATATCGGAATGGCTTTCGAGTCATCCAGACGTAGAGAAATGGGTTGCCATTGACGATTTGGATCTTAGTGCGTTAGAATGTTTCGTTCACACTAAGAGAATGAAAGAAGGAATCAAACAATCTGGTATAAAAGAGCAGATTTTAAAGTTCTTATGATAACATAAGAACTTTTTTCATATATAAAAGATATGACATTAGAAGACTATAACAAATGGATTGAGATGCTCAAGACCGTAGAGATACGTAAGGGTAACCATAATCTATTACAAGAAGTCTTCAAGTTCTCACCAGAGAATTTTTCAAAATCAAAAGGATTAGATACCGAGTCTTTTGTAAAGCAGTTTCAAAAAGAAAGAAAGATAATACATCATCGACTGATAGACTACAACAAGATACAGATTCTAAAGAAGAGAAAGGTAAAGATTGAGAAATATACAACTGGTGGAAAAACATATGATGCCAGAATATGTGTTTGTATAAAGAGATTCAAGAATGAAGAGCAGAGAGCAAAGGGTGGATATGACTTCTACGAGACGATACAATACAACTATGTAATCATATACGATTCTTTCTTTGGTAAAGATGATGCTATCATATTTGATGATAAAGGAGGAAGAGTTTACTCAACTGTGACTGAGTTCAATAAACATTTTATTGATATTAGAGAACATAAAATAAACACTATATTAAAATAATGAATATGAATAAAATATTATTAACAGCTTTATTATTATTGAGTTATTCCTGTAAGAAAGAAGAACCAAGATATAAATATAAAGTAAAAGAGATGGAATACTTTGAAGACAATTGTGGTGCAACATCCAGTGGGAGTAGTGAATCTACAATGAATCTAACTTTAGAAGAGGCTCAGTTACATAACTATGATTTTATTACAACGGAATATAAAGATACATATTGTCCAGGATACTATGATGTACATCACACATCAGTTGCAGTTCTTCAAGGAAAATATTATTGATAAAAATTTTGTTAATCAATAAAAAATACTTATATTTGTAAAACAAACGACGACAACTATGACAGAAATAGCAACAGCAAAGAAAAAAGGCGGAATACAACCAGGTACAGTAGCAAGCTCTGTAGAGTCTAAACTTATCGACAAACAAGTTAAGACTGCAAACAAAGAGTTGTTCGAAGAATTGAAAGCAACTATTCCAGGTTTAACATACCAAGCAAAATTAAGAAAAGATCAAATCTGTGGTGGTGTTGGTGCTTGTGCACCAGATGGTGGTATTTGGCTTTTCAACGGCCTACCAATCTTTGCATCAGAAGCTAAAAAACAAGGTGAGCGTGGAAACGCAATCGAAAGATGGTATAAAAACCCATTCATCGCAAGAGCTTGTAACAAAGATATTCTTTATGTAACTTTTGGTACGGGTAAAGGAACTGCAGTAAACGGACCAATCTGGAACACATTACACATCGCAGTTGAAGGTGAGTACAACACAATCAGAGAAAAAGCAAACGAAGGTTACGGAATGGATAACTTTTCTATCTTCTTATCTGAAACTGACTTTGACTTTGACTACGTAAAAGCTACATTGAAACAAATCATCTTAATGGCGATTGAAAAAGTAAAATAATAATAACAACCAACCACTAATAATAAAAGTCCTCAAATAGAGGACTTTTCTGTTTTTTATATATAAAATAGATATAAAAATATAACAATATATGAAAGTAGTAAAACCATTATTTATGTGGGCCGGCGGTAAGAACAAGATGATTAAGAATTATCTTGCACACATGCCAGAAAAAGTAAGCACTTACTCAGAGCCGTTCTTTGGTGGTGGAGCAATGTATATTTATGTTCAGCAAAACTTCGCACCCGAAAAATGCTACATAAACGATGCCAATGAAGGTATCATCGAGATTTACAAATCAGTTAAAAGCGACCCATTGGGTTTCATAGAGATTCTTAAAGGTTATGACAAAAGATTTATTCCTTTGACTAAAGAAGACAGAAAGAAACTTTACTATGAAATAAGATTAGAACATGCTTATGACTTCCAAAAGTGGTCTAAACTAGAAGAGTCTGCAGCACTTTACTTTTTAATGAAGACAGGATTCAACGGAATCTGGCAGATAAATCAAAACACTAATAACAGATTCGGAACTCCTTCTGGACTTCTTACTCAAAAAGAAACTTGTTTTGATTACGATAACATTCTTGAATGGAATAAGTTATTACAAAACACAGAGATTCTTTGTGGTGATTGGAAAAACTGTCCATATAGTGAGTTCACTTTCTTCGATCCACCATACAGAGATAGTTTCACTAAGTACGGAACTGGTTGGGGAGACAAAGAGTTTGAAGAACTACTTGACCTTAGTAGAAATGTGGAAGGGTTGGTTTTCATTTGTAACAGAGACGATGGTACTCAATGGATTAATGAAAGATCTGAGAACTATACTATCACGACATTCCCTATAACTTATACGGCAGGTCGAAGAAAGAAAACAGATGATGGGTTTGAAGCCAAAGCTGCAACAGAAGTACTTATGATAAAAGCATAATAAAAAGAGAGCAAACGCTCTCTTTTTTTATTAAATGATTTGGTGTATTATAATAAAATCACTATTTTTGATTAAACTAAATAAAAGTAAAATGAGTGATTTTAAAATTTCAAGCTGCGGTAGCAACAAAGAAAACGCAGAGTTGTGTATAAAACACAATGTAGATGGACACAAAACCGGTGGATACAAAACCGGAGATACCGTTTTCTTAATTTTCAAAGAAGGTAATAACTGGTATCTAAGAGCAAAAGGTGTGTATGGAGAGAAGACAGAAAACAAACCTTGGTCTGATCAAGATTACACACATGCATTTGATGTTAAATGGGAAGCAATCAGTGCAACAGATATAACTCCTTATTTAAAGGATTTAGCACAGACTAAAGAGGCCAAAGAACTTAGCATATCAAACTATGGACTTCTTATACAAGGAAATAAAAACCTAAACACAAGTTTTGGTGAAGTAGGTCTTGCTTTAAAAAAATACTTAAACACTTTCTTTAAAAGACCCATTAAAAGTATAACCTATTATAGTGATAACACTTTTGAAGAAATATTATTATAAAAATAATAAACTTACGAATATAAAATACATATATACATTAGGTGACTAAAGTAGTCACTATAAAAAACAAAATATATATTATGAAAAGTCTAGAAAACCTAGAGAACGAGTACATTGGAACACCCTTTGGAAAAACTGATATCGAATCAGTAGAATTAGTAGAAACTGTAGAAGTTTCAAAAATCCCAACAATCAAACAAACATTTATTGAAGTAGATTCTGAGAGTGATAATTTTTCAATCGAAGGAACCGTGATTACACCAAAGTATGTAACTAATTCGCTTAGACAAAGTAACTATGATACAGAAAGTGCATTATCAGAACTTGTCGCTAACTCAATAGATGCAGAAGCTGATATTATCAACATAGTTATTCCTTCTAAAGAAGAATTAAAATCAGGGAAAAAAGCAATACTTATTCATGATGATGGAGTAGGTATGACATTAGATCAATTAAAAAAATCATTTTCATTTGGTAGTAATAGAGAATATTCTATAGATGATATTGGACACTATGGTATTGGTATGAAAGCTGCAATGGCATATCTTTCACAACATGTAACTATAGAAACCAAAAGGAAAGATGATGATTTTATCAGTGTTGCAATTTGGGATATAGATAATGATCCGCTTAATAGAACGTTTCTTACAAAAAAGAATGATGATGAAAATTTTATTAGTGGTACTAAAATACAAATGTATTGCAAATGGGGCGATACTAAAAAGTCAAGACTTGAAGATTTCTCACATACACAACCTGCATATATTACAAAATTATTTGCAGCAAGATATTTCAAAGCATTGGACAAAATAAAAACAAGTCCAAATGGAGATTCACTTCCAAAAATGAAAATTTTAATAAATGGTTCTGATATTATTCCTTTTGATCCACTATATAGATTAGATAAAAATGTTAAAAACTTTAGAGAAGATATAGAAATATTGGTCGATAATAAAAAATACACTATAATTTTAGATGGGTATTATTTAGGATATGTCGAACCAGATGGTTTTGATAAAAGTATTAAAAAAAACGGATTCACATTTGATCGTCAAGGTGTTTATTTATTACTAAATGGTATATATATTCAAATCGGTGGTAACTGGTTAGGTTGTAGACAAGCACAACATGCTATAAATGCAACAAGAATTGAGGTTGATATACCAAAAGAACTTATTGAGTATTTTGGAATATCTATGAATAAAAACTCTGTTATAAACTTAAAAAATAGTAGTGAAGAAACCAGTTTAAGTACACATAGTGAAAAAAGTAAAGTAATTAATGCTATAAATATGATAGCAACTTTAGGTTTAAAAGCGGCAGCAGAACAATCCGATAAGGAAAAGAAAAATATCACCCTGGAGAAAATAGATCAAGCTAATGATTTAACAAAAAATTTAAATAAAAAAGTTAAAGATATTGGTTTGACAAAGCCATCAGAAGGTATAAATAAGCTACCAGAGACACTTAAAAAAACAACAACACCAAAAGGTGGTACAAAAGATAGACCAAGTGATTTAAAATATAATAAAGATTTATTTAGAATAGATCTTTTTGATGGAGAAAAATTAGGATCTTTTTGGAAGTTAGAAAGAGAGGGTAAAAAAACAATAATCTGTATAAACTCAAATCATGCATTTTATGATAAATATATCAATAGTGAAAGTAGTGCACTTATTATAGAGCTTTTATGTGCGATGGCGTTATCGGAACTAAATACATATACCGACGATAGTGCTCAAGATAATTGGGAAGAATTCTGGTTTAATGTTAGTAGATGGGTTAATAAATTTAATATTAAAGAAATAAAGTAAATATTAAAAAGGCCATATCAAATATGGCCTTTTTTTAATTATAACATATAACAACTATGGAACTATTTCACTTTGATATCGAAACGGCGGGCGAGTACAAAAGCTTCGCTGAGTTTAAAGCACACGACGAACGTGGTGCAAACCTTTTTGAAGGTAAATGGAAAAGAATGGGTTGGGATCAAAAGTTTACACTTGAAGATTCTTACTTAGACCAATCCGGAATAATGTCTACCTATGGTAGAATCTGCTGCATATCTTTTGGGTACGTAGATGGTAACGGTCAGAAACAGATCAGAAGCTTTCATGGTACTGACGAAAGATACATCGTTGAAAGCTTTAACGACTTACTAAAAAAGATTGGACAAAAAAGTTTTAATCTATCAGGATTCAGAATAAACTACTTTGACATTCCTTGGGTACTTCACAAACTACACAAATACGAAATCACACCTGCTGATATGATTCGTCCTTACGAAAAGAAACCTTGGGATATGAGAATCGTAGATATGGCTGATGATTGGAAACAAAAGTTTGCTTATGCTTTCTCGTTTGATGAAATGTGTTATGAGTTGGGAGTTGCAAGTCCTAAAACTAAAATGGATGGATCATTAGTACACGAATACTATCATGCTGGTAGACTGGAAGAAATAAAAGAATATTGTGAAATGGACGTTTCTTCTTCAATTGATGCTGGTTTAAAGTTGTACAAATAGAATATTGTCCTTATATTTGTAAAACAAACTTAAAACATATATTATGGGACGCATCAAAGACTTAGTTATCGATTTACAAAACGAATACGGATACGATTTAGAAAACTTACCAGAAGGATTCTCAATGGATGAATACTTAGAGATGAAATCAAAAGAAGTAACACCAGTTCTATTTTGTCAAACTATAAACGGAAAATAATATGATGTATTTTGATAAAAATGACATCTACTCCACAGTTATTGGTGTTGTCTTAGTAGCAACAATGGTATTCTTAGCAATATAATAATCCAAATAAATCAACAAAAGCAGTCGTTTGGCTGCTTTTTTTTGTTTTATATTAATATATAGATTATAGGAAAATAATCTGTAGAATAGATGGGAGAGAATACTGGCCTTAAAATAATTAGGCTTAAGACGAATGCACAGAACCTCGAAATGTGGATGGCGTACGAAGGAGATGGATTAGAGGCAATAGGACATATCTTTATGACCTTAGAAAACAACAAACGAATAAAATTCCTGGATGCTTGGGTTGACGAAGATCACAGGAGAAAAGGAATCTACAGAAAACTTTGGGAAACCAGATGGGAATACGTCAACGAAAACTACAAAGGTTATACAGTCTATGCTTGGTGCAAAGACGCTTCTCTCACACTTCTTATCGAAAAAGGATTCGAGACAGGAGAAATCGTGACATATGTTGAAAAGACAATAGAATAGGTAGCATATATTTGTATATATAAGTAAAAATAGCATATACAAAATCATGCCCGCAAAAGATAAGATGTTCTCTTTGAGACTACCAGAAAAACTTCTTGAAGAATATAGAAAGTTCTGTGACGAAAATTCGATAAACATTTCCAAAAGACTTAGAAAGTTTATGGAAAGAGATTTAGAAAACTGGAGAATAAGAAACCAAAAAAACAATAGTTAAATGAAAGTCGCGTTAGTTTGCATTGCAAAAGACGAAGACGAATACATCAAAGAATGGATCGATTATCACAAGAAATTGGGATTTGATATATTTGTTTTTGAAAATAATTGGCGTTGTAAAGTTGAAGATGATACCGTTACCGTTATTGAGTTTGATGGTGAACGAAAACAAATACCTGCATACAACACATTTATAGAAAGATTTAGATACGAATACGATTGGGCCGCATTTTTAGATGTAGACGAATTTGTCGTTTTAAAGAAACACGAAAATATAAAAGATTTTCTAAATGAGTATGATAGTGTTGAAAACGGAATCGCTATAAACTGGGCAATCTTTGGTAGCAATGGACATAAGGAACCTGCAGAAAATTATAGTTTATTAGAAAGATTCACAAAAAGACAGATTGATAAAAACCAACATATAAAAACAATTTTGAAGTTGAAACGATTTGGTGTAAAGATGGTAAACCCACACTATCCAAATGTAATGTTGAACGACACTAATCTTAATGAGGTTAGAGGACCATTCAACTTAAATGGTGATTTAGAGATTGCACAGATAAATCACTACTTCTGCAAAACCAGACCAGAGTTTAGAAAAAAGGTCAACAGAGGATGCGCGGACACGCACGCGAAAAGAAGCCTCAAGGAGTTTGAACCGCACGACAAAAATGAAGTTGATGATTTTCTAGCTCTGAATTATTCGTTGTACGGGAAATTCGGTAGATAGATTCTCGTAGTCGCGTTGTCTGCAAAAACCATATGTTTAGAATCGTCTCTTATTATGTACTGGTTAAGAATCTTATTATGATATCCTTCTGGTATAGTTTCTATAAATAGTCTAACATTCGTCAATCTCATATCAGAACCTAAGATACTACAATAGTCTCCTTCGATTACATACTCAAATGGAACGATTGTCTGAGAACCTCTATAAACATTGTGTAGTATTGTTGAAGGTGCTTGTGCTCCTTGATCCTCATCATAGATATCTCTCTTATAAATCCATTGAGTCAACTCTCTGTTTCTTTGATCTACATTAAGTGTATAGCAATACCAAGTATCTTCATCTAAAGCAACAACATCGTTTGTTGGATTTCCTTTTAAGTGATATCTATATTCAGTTGCATTTGCAGTAAATACAATGTCATCATTTACAATGTCTGCTTTCCAACCTAAAGAGTTTGTATCATCATAGTAGTGGAACAAGTTATATAACTCATCTTTTATATAATTCTGAAGTTTGAACCAAACATAGAATCCTATATTGTCGGATACTCTCAACTGAGCATCAAGGTTCTTGTATCTTACTGCAGGAGTTCTATATGCAACACTCGACATGTCGTAGTTGGCTCTAGATAAAATCGTACTTGAATTTTCTATAAGCTCTTTATCAATCTCAGCTAAGTATTCCAATCTGATTGGATCTTTAGTCAATGGTTTGAACTGATCTTTGTTGGCGATACTAGCTTTATCTTGAGCCATTTCAATCCCCATAAGTTCATCAAGAGTAGAGTTCTTTGTAAGATTTTTTAAAGTATCTGCAATTTCTGCTGTACCAGCTTTGACATTTGCTTTTTGACTGTATTTTTTCAAATGTAGTTTGTAGTACACCGCCGCATTGTTGAAGTTTCTAAACTGTTGTGCGTGATCCACTTGATACATTCTATTAAGATTACAGAAGTATAAAAAGTCTTCTTTAGAAGGTCTTCTTTGAGGTCCAAATATTTCTTTGAATGCTTGTTTTGTTATATGTACTTCCATTTGTTCAAATAGGTTCAAATCAAATTGATTCATTACTATCTGACTATCCGGGAATGCATTATTATCAACAGATACTTTTATGTTTCCTTCACATACTACATTGAATAGTTGATACTCATGCATTGTGTGATCTTGTCCTTTCTTATCTGGATCGGTACAAAAGTATATTGTCGCGTGTCCAAATACTTCCTGTGCGTCCGTACTAAGTTTAGTAAGAAGATCCATTGCCGTGTTTTGTTGGTATGGATTATAAAGTCCTGCTTTGTCCTCACTTGTCATCTTAGGAAGAGAACTTCCATTACCATCAGTTGCACATGCGTTTCCACCACCTATACCACTACCACCTAAGGTATTTCCTCCAGCACCAACATTTGCACCAGTACTAGCCACGAAGTTTCCATTAGCATCAGTATATCCTGTCATATTAGATTGACAACATTCTCTTATTCCCATAAGATTAGATTTAAAATAATCTTTACTCACGTTTTGAACATCACCTATTATATTGATATCTTGTATCGATATGTTTGCACCAGAGTTGTTGTGTATAGAATATTCCACCTGAAAGAATCTAATAGGATTTACTCTTGTTGTGGTTATATTTTCTTTTGTAAATAGCTCCCACTCAGACCATGTTCTTTCATTATCTTGTGAGTATCTGTATTTTATAACTGTACCAGATAGGTCTGATCCTGATATTGTTTCGATGTCTCTTATAGAGAATACCTTATAGATATAGGGTGCTTTCATTATCAAAGTCTTTCCTGGAGGAACTTGAACTACACTTCCATCATCAACAACTGTTCTATTAAGTTCACCTTCTATTAAATATTCTAAAAGTCTTATAGTTCCTATGGCAGAAGTTCCTGCTCTGACCCATTTAATATCTAAATAAAGTGGATCATTAGGATCGATTACAGGAAAGTTTTCAATGTTTCTATTTAAAGGAAGCCATGCACTCCAGTTATTTTTATCTCTCGATATTCTATAAAAGTTGTTCAAAAATCTCTCACTTGTCATTCCAAGTGTGTCGTATTGGAACTTTTCAAACTTAATTACATTAGCCAGATTGTCAAATGACAATATGTATTCACTTCCTATAGAAGGAAATGTAGGTGTGAAATTGTAATCACCAGATTGTGTCGCGCCAATATCAAACTTGTCGAATATTTGTATTGTTCCGTTTAGAAGATTAGACCTTTGTTGCATAGAGTATATATTAAAAAAGAAAATCTATTTAAAATATTTGTTAATAACTTTATTTATCCATATCTTTGTAAAACAAATAAAATAAGCAAGATGAATATTAAAGATAAGTTTTTAGAATTGACAAGCAGAACATACCCACACGGGACTGAGTCTGAGATCTTTCCTCTTTTAGGTGAAGGTCTTCAAGCTGACGAGTTCGGAAACTTGTTTATCAAAATAGGTGAAAGTGACGTTATGTTTACTGCTCACTTAGATACTGCTACTTCTGCTCTTACAAAAGTTACTCACGTATTCGAAGGAAATATAATCAAAACTGATGGTAAATCTATCTTAGGTGCAGACGATAAAGCTGGTGTTGCAATCATGCTTAATATGATTGAAAAAAACATACCAGGACTTTACTACTTCTTCTTAGGTGAAGAAGTTGGTTGTATCGGTTCTCGAAAAGTTGCAACTGTTCAAAAAGAAAATAAAATTGAAGGTATAAATAAAGTAATCTCATTTGACCGTAGAGGTAATAACTCAATCATTACTTACCAAAGTGGTGCTAGATGTTGCTCTGATACATTCGGATCTGCTTTAGCAAAAGCTTTGAACGATGTAGACTCTACTTTCAAATACGAAAATGACGACACAGGTATCTTAACCGACTCTGTTCAGTTTGTAAGTATCTATGCTGAGTGTACAAACATTTCAGTGGGATATCAAAACGAGCACACATTTTCTGAAAAACAAGATATCGAACACTTGACAAAACTTGCAGAAGCTTGTTTGAAAGTAGATTGGAATGCATTACCGGTAGAACGTGACCCAAAAACAACAGAGTACAAATCTTACGGATCTTCTTACGGGTCTTACGGTGGTTGGAGTCGAGGAGGATACGATGATGATGAATACGACTACGGCTACAGCAGATCAAAAGCTTCTAACTGGGGAAAACCAGTAGAGAAAATTGAGCCAATCTGGTTTTACGACAACAAGTACGGCTATGTTTCTAACATAGAAATAAACGCTACTACTAAAAAAGTTGTGAAAGTAGACCTTTGTAAAGACCGAAAAGAGTATGAAAAATCTCTTATTGAAGACTTGTTGAAATCTCTTGACATTGAATATATAAGTGTAGAGTGGGATGGTATGAACCTTACTGCTTACTACAAAAATGGTGAACACAAAACAGAATGTACTCGAAACGATTTGTTAGAGTTCTTACCAGAGTTAGATTACTCAAATGGAGGAGACTTAGGAGAGTACAAAGGTAAAAACGTGAATGACTACGCAGACAACTACGGATACTGCGACGATATTTGGGACTAAAATGAAAAGTGAGGATTTACCATACGATATAGTCTTTTTAAAAATGAGATTGGATTATGTAGTAGAGATTGAGGAGTATGAAAAGGCTGCTATCATAAAAAGATGGATTGATGAGCTTATGGTATTTTACGGCATAGAAGAGAAATATCATAAGACATCAAAATAATTTTGTATATTTGTAGACTAAAATGAAAAATATGAAAAATCTAAAAGAAATATACGAAGAAGGTAGAGACATCAGAGAATCTGAGATTCCTACTCATTGGATGGAAAGTTTCAACCAATTTATGTTTGGACAGACTTGCTGTGCAGAAACAAATGAAGATGGATCTATCAAAGAGTTCATCTACTACGGATGTGACTTTAGAATTTGGTATAGTCGTAATAGAGAAGCAATCGAAAGAGATATCAAGATTGACGAGACTTTAAAAAAATAAGCAATGTACGATAAAAATCTGGGAGTAAACTTTTTGAGAAGATGGGAATTCGAATGTAAATTTGACAGAGATCCAAAGACTTGGAGTTTCAAAGAGCTACATGACCTTTATCTTCGTACAAAAGAAAGAGCGGATAGAAGAAGAAAAGACTTTTCAGATTTCATCGATAAGATAATCAATGAAGTCGAACCTATTGATAGTATGAATCCAGGTGAGAAAGGATCTATGCAAGTTTATTTTGATAGAGATGGAATCACTTGGAAATACTCTATAAGAAAAGACGAACATTTTGGATGGGCTTACTCTACTGACAGAGTTACTTTCTCTAAAGAAAAAGTTCTCGCAAGAGAAGAAAAGATAAACTTTATCTTAAGCAAACAAAGACAATTCGAGCTTGGTGAAGAGCTTAGAAGATTAGAGAAGATGAAGTCTGTTTTTGATCGTCATGTATTCTACATAATCGAGCAAGCTGTAAACGAAAAACTTTGTGAGAAGTTTAAAAAAGTTAAGAACCACCTCGTACCAAAAGTAATAAAAGTAAACCTTGGTGGTACAGTATACTACGCAGCACTCGACAAAGATTCAAGAAACTCTGGGTATGATTGGAAATCCTTTGAAATCTTAGGACAAGAACATAATGATATTATAGAGTTATAAGTATATCATGATGTTACATGTTTTTAATATATATACCATATGAACCGAGTATACAAAATAGTATTTAACAAATCTTCTTTCGAGCTTGACAAAGACTACGAAAGGTTTTCCGAGCAAGAGAAGGTAACTATCTCTTCGATGAATCCGGACTCATTCTTTGACTTCAACGACAAAGAACACTATACACTTTACCTTATATTCTCTCCGTTAGACATAGAGAAGTATTCTAAGATATTGGACAACAATCTTATCAAACATACAACAGAAGATGTTTCTGAAAGAGTATTAGAGAATAAGCTCTGTGTCGAAAGTTCACTCAAGCCATATGTAAATGCTTTAAACCGTTTCAGATGGAATACGTATAAGGCCAGGCTCGACCAATGGATCTACGACAATCTCGACATGGACCTCGTTCTGGACAGAATTGGACAGTGTGGAATGGATGGACTTAGACCAGTCGAAAAGAAATTTTTAAGAAACTTTCAAAACTAATGAATAATATTGTTTATCTTTGTAAAAAGAAATACTATGGAAAATATATATGTTGTTATCTGCAGATGGACTGAGACAGATCCAACAAGCGAAAACTATGGGAAATCGGAATGGGACATCGTATCTTCCGACCCGACTACCCTTGAGAAGGCCACACAGATTAAAAACATTACAAGAGAGACATGGCGAAAAAGTCAATTATCAAAACCTGTAGGTGAACAAAATCTTACAAACGTAGAGTCTGTAATAACTATCAATCAATTAGAAGAACTTTTAAAAAACGAACAATGAAAACTAAACTAAAATCAATCGCTCAATACTTTGGACAAATCTACGCAGACTTTATTATCCATAGATTATCAAAGTGTACTAATCTTGACGAATACGAACAGCTGATGTACCAAGGTGTACTATTAGATTATTGCTTCGTAGAATACTTAGACATTTATTTAGACTAAAATGAGACTTTTTTTAGACGATATCCGATCAGCGAACATGGCACACAACTCTTCTAAAGGGTTAGGAGACTCTTATTCTAAAGATTCTGACTGGACTATTGTTAGAACTTACGACGACTTTATAGACGTTGTAAATACGAAATTCGACGACATTGACTTAATCTCTTTTGACCACGATTTGGCTTGCTTTGATGCAGACGGAAACGAAATGACCGGAAAGAATGCGGTTGACTATGTGATTGGATATTGTTTGGATAATGACAAACCATTTCCTAAAAGCTGGTACGTTCACTCTGACAATACCAATGGTCGTCAAAATATCATTGGTGCAATCACTAACTACTTAGACAAAGTAGAAGGTATTAAATACAATGACTTCAGAGGATACCACAAAGGAGTCGTAAACGGACAAGCAGTATGAACTTCATAAAAGCACACCTTGTTTCAAGAATAAAAATGATGTATAAAAAAAGTGAGAATCTTGGAGACTCTCACTTTCTATATTTTGACAATCCCATAGAAACCGCTGATGGTCGAAAGGTTAACAGATTGAATCAATGGTATCCTTTCTGTGAAGAAGAACTGGTTCATTCCGGATGGCACGATTTATCAGGTGATATTCTGAAACAAATATATTTTAGAATGAGAGATGGTAAGTTTTACGGCTACAAAACAATAGAGGGTAGAAAATATAAACTAAGAAGAAGATGCTCAAAGACATAAAATTTCAATATAACGGTGTTTATGTAGACTATAGTTATACTTATGATTGTGAAAATTATGGGTGTGATGAAGAAGGTATATGTAGATGTGGTAGTATTCATAATGAGTGTGTTGAGTCTGTTGATGTTTCTTTGATAGTTAAAAAAATATACGACGACTTTTTTGAGCAAGGCAAAGCAGCCAATAGAAACAATGCTATAAACGAAGTCCTTTATGGAATTGGGAAAGACATAGACATCTATACGATTGATAGAATTATTAGATCCTATAAGATATGGGAATCCGAGAACTGGGATATCGAAGTTGAAGGTGGATACTATGGACAAGAAGTAAATGATGTCAGAATAAAGGAATCTATTGCAGACAAGATTGAAGAAGAACTTTGTGTAGTATTTTCATTACCTAGTTTAAAAGAAAAGATTGAGTATCTTTTGAAAGTAGAATACGGTAAGATTCTACCAGAGATTACAGATTCAAACTACGAATCTATTACAATCGATAAAGACGACATCATATTCGGTACTGAAAAGCATTTAGATAAAGTAATGAAAAAAGACTTAGATTTTTATTCTGATAAAAACTACAATGGTATCAGAGGTATTGTAAAGAAGTCTGGAGATAAATGGCGAGTGATTGATGGATACCATCGAATATTCAGCACAAAATGGCCAAAGATAAAAGTATTAGTAGCCACCAAATAAATCAAAAGCCGAAGATTTCTCTTCGGCTTTTCTATTATTCTTCTTCAAACCATTCGGGATTGAACATGTTTTTTCGATGTATCCATACATTTGACATTCTATCCCATATTCTAGAAAGTCTGTCTTCATACATCTGCTTCATATCATCCTCGCCTTCGTCAGCTATTCTCTCTGTATTAGGTATAAGGTCGTTTTTCAATTTTTCTATCAACCCAGATAGAAGATTCATCTCGTCTAATCTTTTATGATATTCAAAGTCAGATATTTCGTCTTTTCCCTCTTTGTCGTATTCCATACCTAATATCTTGGCATCCCTTGGAGTTAGATAAATATCGGCTTTTGATTTGTAGACAAACACGTTAAATACTTTAGGATAGTTTTTATCAGTCAGCAAGTCCCACTTCATCGCACCTACGTCTTCCCAATCTTCGTTCTTGCCGTTGACGACCGTATACCAGGTCGCGTCCTTGTTTATCATCTTGATGTAGTCGTCGTCTTTGTGGTAGTAGCTTGTCTCGATACTATCGCCTTCCGTGGATATCTTGTACACACCAAGCACTGCGTTTCTCTTCAGTATGTATTCATCTTTGTCTTCAGAATATCTACAGTCGTCTATGTGTAAATATTCGTCTTCCCATTCGGAATAGTATATGTATTCGTCGTCTTCTGGAAACCATCCGGTATGTTCTCTTCCCGGCCTTGCTTCTATGTGAACTGATCTATCATCATAAAGCCAGTCTTGATAAGCGTCAGACCAAACCGCTTCACTCTCTGGAATCTCGTCGTCATAGTATTCAGACCATTTTCTTGCTGTTATTTCCGTGTAGTCTCCATCAGTATCTTCTAATAGGTATTGTCCTTCATGATCATCTTTATCCGTATCATTGAAAAGCTCTCCTGTTTTTGGATCGAATCTTTTGAAAGTATCCATATAAGGATATTCATCATAATTCTTCTTTTCTACCTTTGTGACCATCTCACAATTCATCTCTTTTCCTAAATAGGTTATGTTTGAATAACTATGGTGGTTATTGTAGGTCTTATATGCCCATCCGTTTTCTTTTGCGTAGTTTGTGAACTTGATGACATCTGATTGCTCTATGGTATATTGTCTATCCATTAAATACTCAATCTCACTTTCTCCGTTGTTTCTATCTAATTTCCAGATTAGAGATCTTCCTATTACTTTGTCGTCTTCTAAAAGAACTAAAAGTCTACATACTTCTGGGTTTTGAGTATAGATGTTGAAGTATTTCTTTCTTGCCATACAAGATCTTCCTAAGTCTCCTGTCATCTCTTTATAGTTTTCGTACCAATAGTATTTTGCAATATCTTCTCCTTCTACTAGAATGAACTTCTGTAGATCTTTTTCATCGGAGCTTTTGAATGCGTTAACAAACTTCTCAATATCAACATCTGAATATTTACCAGGAAATACTTGTCTTATGAATCTACCTATCTTTATAGGGTTTCTTGATTGAGTCCAGAAATCCGGTTCATTGTTCTTTAACATGGTTGAAATATTTATTGCAAAAGTATCAACTGCCGGCTCCCCAATACTCTTAACAAACTCTGGATCACCATGATATATGTCACCTAATTTTTTGATTGCGTTTCTTATCGTTATGAAAGTAAGTTCACCTTCTTTATCACTTTCGTCCAAGAATGTTGCATCTGGCTTTATATCCTGTCCTAACTGATTTATTAAATCTCTTGATATTTCACTACCAATTTTTTGTAGCCTTTTAAGTATCTCAGGAGAAACGTAAAGAGTAGACTCGTTCAAAGTTTTTTCTAAAATGAAGTTGTTGTATTTAGCTATCATATTCTTATTCATATATTATATTCCATGTTTTTGTCACGTCAATTGAACGAATCACTACATATCGACAATAAAGATCCACCTATAAATCCATTACCTGTGATAGTTAATGTTGTAAATGATGATGAGTTAGATATAAAAAATTTACCTCCACCTGCACCACCACCGGATGAACCTTCACCTGATAAGATTTCGTTACCAATAATGGTTGTATAACAATTAACATTTGACGTTATTGCCGGTATACCTGTATTTGTTGTAATTATAAAGTTTTCATTAAATGTTTGACCAGTACCGGCGATAAAAATAGTAATGTTATTTACAGGTGAGCTAAAAATCATTGTATATGAGAATGGACCACTTGCACCTAAACGTTTTGAATTTGCTGGTGTTGTTACAGAACCACCACAACTAGAAAAAGCTGTTGTATAAATACTCACACTACCAGAATAACTTTCAGTTATTGTAATACCATTAATAACGGCTGGAGGTACAACACTTGAATTACAAGTTAATACTAATGGCGCTATTCCCTCAATATCTATTATTCGCTTGGAAAATGAATCAAAGTTTTGATTTATCTCGACCAAAGAGAGTGCTCGGTTATAGATAGAAAGATTCATCAATCGTCCATCCATATAATATTCGTTTGTATTGCTTGCTTTTCCTAATACTAAACTATTTGTGCCGAATGGGACCGTTCCTGTTCCAAGCTGGACCGTATTAAGTTGCAAATGCTTTAAACCCGTTTTAAGAACTTCCGCTATGTTGGCGATATGTCTAAAGCAATTGGTTTCCGCGACCGATATTCTCCATTGATTTCCGCTTTTTGTACCGACCGCATTATACCATCCACCATTCGCCGTTCCTGTTATGTTATTCGTTTGCTTGACCAAAAGACTAGCAGTTACCGAAATATAGGTTCCACTATTCTCTCTTCCACCAAACCATACTACGCCATCGTTGTTATAAGCCAACTCCCATCCATTTAAGGAAGTCGTATTGCTGTATCTGGATGCAATCATACTTGTTGTTCCACCGGCAGAAACAGCACCACTTTTAAATTTGTTTACATAGAACCATGCAGATACCGTTATATCTGTTGTGTTTATATCAGGTGTTGCTGAAAAACTAATATAATCATTAACTCCGTCAAACTCTATATTTCCATAGAATGTTCCTACCCCAGCACTATCTTTCCATGCTGTTGTTGCTGGATTATGCCAAAAATCCGACTGGTATCCTGTTAGGTGATATGGGGCAAAGTTACTAAAGGTCGCTCCGTTTATTATAGTTCCCGTGGCGTTTTCCGTTGAAGGGCTTTTTGATGTGTCTGCAAAGTCTATGAAAAGATTACTATTTCCTGTTTGCATATATCTCAATCCTCTCTTCGCATAAGACTCTTGCTTAGCCGCGTCTATATGGAATACTAAGCCGTCTAAGACTATTCCTCCGTAGTATGCTGTTCTTCCTGCCATTTTAAATTCCTAATTTTGATTTACCTTTACTATAAATAGAAAGTATTTCACTTTCACTTAAAGTTTTTTGCCATACTGCAAACGAAGACATTTTTCCGTTAAAATAACTTCCAAATGCGTTTGAAACTATCTCAAGACGTGCACCGATTACTAAATAGTTAACAAAATTGTTCAGTGTAACATTTGTCGAAGTTCCTGAAGTAGTTGTTTGTTTAACACCATTGAGATATATAGCATAGCTTGTCGATTCCCAATTTAGTATTATGTTATTCCAAGTATTTCCTGTTATAGTTATATCAGTAACTGCGGTTCTTTGTGTAGTTGTTGCTAAAGTTATTACTTCATTTGTTACCAAACCGGTTACTTCACCTAAATAAAGATCAAATACATAACTTGTACCAACTCTAAACTGAAATAGTGTTGTACCTGTGGAACCCACCCCTATATTTCCAGCAGTGTTAAACCAAATACTCGCACTATAAACACTAAATGTCGTACTGATAGTACCTTGAATATTATTTCTTTTGATAGGATCAAAAATAATACATCCATTTTTTTCATTTGAAAAATTGGTACTATTTGAATACACTATATCATTAAGTGAAGTTGAATACGCATTAGATCCATTAGTAATAAGATTTTTTACCGGCTCTGCTCCTGTTAAAAGTTGTTGTATAGTAGGTTCTGTACCATCAATCAAATCAACTCTTGGATAAACAAATGATTGTGTTGCAGTAACATCCGATGAATAAAAAAGATATGTTCTAAGTGTTGCCTTTGATGCAGTCGCAGACCATATCCAATCACTTGTACTATTTCCAACCTTACCACCCGCACGAGTCCATATTCCTGAGTCTTGATGGTTGTAGTTAAGTGCTAATCCATTCACATTGGATCCTACTACAAAAGATCCTGTTGCAGTACCTGCCGGCCAAACATGTCCTACTACAAGAGCCCATACATTTAAACCACCTAAGTTTGGAGGGCTTATACTTGCTAATGTGCTTGGATAAGGATTACTTGTGACATGAAAATATGGATTCGAAGTTGTTGTACCTATCTTTGACCACACTGTGTGTAAGCTGAAGTCGCTTCCATAAGCATATACTCCTAAATAGAAAGATCCTGAATAAGTAGAACCAACAGTCATCGCATCTCTTTTAGTCCAAACAGAGAACCTATACATCTTTGTTGGATCTATAGAAAAACGTATACCATCCCATCCACCATCTCCAGCACTTGTGAGTGAAGTAGTTCCAGAAATAGTACGTCCATCTATAGCATCCGCAGAATTAGATTTCCATATAACGGATTGAGTATATCCAAATGGATCATCCGAAAGAAATCTTACTGTCTCATCTGAACTTCCATTTAGATTAAATCCAGATGAACCATACAAAGAAGAACTTGCAGATATACTACCCGAACCAGTTGCCCAAATAGAATAGTTTATCATGTTTGGTGAGAACGAATCTTTATTTGCAAAATCTACATAATATACCAAACCATCGTTTATAAATCTACCACTACCTTCGAATGTACTCATAAGGACATTTTTATTTATTTTTTATTAAGTTTATATATTAAATTTTGTTATTCGAAATATATTTCATATCTTTGATATATGAAAAATATTAAAGAACCTTTTGTGATGATGTTGATTGGACCTACTCTTTCAGGTAAGTCTACATACATAAGAAATAACTATCCAAACGTGCAAGTTATTTCTCGTGATGAAATTGTTATGGAAGTATTCGGTTCAAGAGACTACAACTTGGCTTTCAAAGAAGTGGATCAAAAAGAAGTTGACAGAGTATTGGTCGCAAGATTAAAAGACGCAAATGATTTAAAGACTAGTGTCATAATCGACATGACTAATATGACCGTCAAGAGAAGAATGGCGACATTGAGAAACTTCGATAAAGACTTTTCGAGAGTAGCTGTAGTATTTTCAATCTTATCAGATGAAGAATATACAAAAAGAAACATTGACCGTAATGCTAAGGAAAACAAATGGATACCACCATTTGTAATCAAATCTATGATTGACTCATATCAAGAGCCAACTTTAGATGAAGGATATGATAGAATCATTATACTATAAACGAAATGAATACAAAAGAATTATTGAAGACGTTATCAGATGCGGTCACCGCCTCTGGTAAAAGCTTGGGAGAGATTGGAAAAGATCCTATATTCGAATATCTGAAACGGTCGGAAATACCAAAGAATCTTTGGGAAGGACTCTACGAAAAGCTTCGGAATATTCATGGAGTCGGAGATCCATACCTTTCCTATGTAGAAGATGCCATTGATTCAAAGAGTACACACAACTACTCAGAAAATGTACCTAGCGATGTCAAGCATCGAGAGCCAAGGAAAAAATTATTCTCAGAGATCAAAAAAATAGCCGGATAGATTTGTCTACCCGAAATTTCTTGCGTATATTTGTAGAAAGAAAAACGATATGAGCTTAGACCAAACATACACGATTGATTTCAACAACTTATCATTCTATGACGGAGACTTCAAAAAATCTGAAGACTTCAGTGAGTTAATCTATGAAAATGATGGATCAGTTTGTAGAGAAGAAGAATGGATCTGCTACAATCCTACAGGAAACGATGATGTTTTCATCACTATTGAATACACTCTAAACTTGAGCGGATACTTCGACGAATGTCCTGGCGACTATTGGACTCCACCTGCATCTGATTTTTGTTTAGACGAAGCAACGGTTTCTATCAACAGATTCCTTATTGATGATGTTGAAGTAGAATTGTCTAAAGAAATGGAAAGATTTCTTGAAGGTATGGTTGAGAAAAAAATTGGAATGTAATATGTATGTTAAAGTAATATCAGATGATAGTGAATTGAAAGATTTTTGTTACGAACCTCTAAAATCGGGTGGTATCTATAAAGCTTCTTTTGAAAATAAATATTATATGAGAGTATTCTTTTTTATCGATGATGAAGAATACGACTTAGTTGTTCATGAAAGACATCTTAACGAATTGAATCTGGATGAAATAAGAGATTATAAACTTAACAAAATAGGAATATGAAAAAAGTATATTTTGAAGTTGCTTCAAAAGCTTCACTACCGTCTGGATTGATTTGGATATTGGATGACCTTGACGAAATGTATTCGTTTAAGTATATCGATATAATGACCAACGAAGAAAGTATAGGAATACTTACTTGGCTTAAACGTAATGACCATGCAGAGATTGGTATAGGTGAAGAAGATCGTTTATATGGTGTCGAACTATTTGACGAAGAATATCTTTTTGTTGAGACATACAAAGAAGGTAAGTTCTACTTATATGCAAAAGACAACAGGCACTTAGAAAGATTAGTAAGAGACCACAACATAGCGTTTGTAGGAGAAACAAGAAACATATGAAGATAAAATTAGCACACATACTTACAGAGACTTCTCACGAAAGAGAGATTGAGTCGATGAAATCACTTTCACCATTAGGTGATATGGGAGTAGAATACATTCCTTTGGTAAACGAAAGATATGTAGGTGAAGAATACAAACACCATCTTCCGGTATATGTAGGAAATCATGGACCCGGCCACTATGGTGCCTTTCAATCATTTAGGAAAGCAGTACTCGAAAACTTCACAGAAGATGTTGATGCTTTCATAGTATGTGAATGTGACTGTGTTCTTAGTGTAGAACACCAAGACTTTATTAACTTAGTGAAAGAAGCCAACAAACTTTGCAAAGATAATTTAATAAACTATGTTTCTTTTGGCAATGCATACATTGGTGATAATCTACAATCTCCAGTATTTGACGATAGTAATCTTTATGGTAGCTTCTATCTGACTGATAAAATAATAATGACTCACTGTATAATGTTTCCTCGACATTCAAGAGAATATCTTTTGGCACACCTAAGTCGACATACATGGGACGCGATGGATATTTGGCTTAACTATATCTTTAGAACTGCTACGAATCCGCCGCCAAAAAGATTCGCCATTTTAAGAAAGCCTGCAGCATATCAATATGAAGGAGTTTCTTTGTTGGATAATGTTTGGAAAGGAAACCAATGATGAAAAAGTCAATTGAAAAACCCACTCGATTGAGTGGGTTTTTAATTTAAAGACTGTCCAGATATTACACTGCCTTTCGGCTGTCCAGGTATCAATCCTGTCTTATACTAATTCTTCTGCGTCGGCAGGTAATGTTATTCTTACAAGTTGACGTTCAACATCTTCCTCTAATGCAAGAGATTCATGAATGAATGTACTATTTCCCCAATACAAAGTATGACTTTTTAAGTTAAAGCTATTCATATTAGATAAATCTAAATGAGTACAATCTCCGCCTTGGTTTGGTTGACCTTCAAATTCTCCATTCCATCCTTTACAAGCTTCATAAGAAGAAACGATAAGCATACCACCTTTTTCAGAACAATATTGTTCTTCGTGTTGTTCTCTTGGTAAGAATCTTCCATCTTCACCAGTCAACCAGCCGCCACCGCCGCCACCCCAACCAAATAGGTAGTTTCCGTCAGTATGTGGTCCACCTCTTCTATGAGATTCACCTTTTCTTACAATTTTTTCATCGATAGTGATATAAGCTTTACCCGTTTGTTTAGGAGAAGCTGCAACTATCTCTTTCAATGTACTATTCCATCTTTCATATCCTTTTGGTAATGATGGGTTAGCCATATCAAATTCGTGCATATAAACTTGATCACCTCTATATTCTGGAAGTGAAATCGGTTTAATCATTTTTGATTTACTTTTCAACATAATCTTCAGTTTTAATTTTAGTGGTTATCGTAAAAATAATCTTTAAGATCTTTTTCACCATATCCTTTTTCTCTCAATACTTTATACATTTCGTAAGAAGATTTGTTTTTCTTGTTTTTACCAATAAAGTCTTCGATTTCATCCTTCTTAGATGTTTTCTCAACTTTAGCCGCTTCGTTGAATCTTTTTAAGTGTTTCATCCTTTTATCTTTTGTTTTTTATCTGACCATATGTGATACATATTTACTACAATCACCATCGAGTTTAAAATTATTAGTGGCATTCTTCCGTGATAAAAAGCGTAGAATAAAAATATAACACATCCTACGTTATTTAAAACTCTAAGTAGATTCACGTTTTTCGTACAAAAGCTAATCAATATGATAAGAGAGCCAATGTATGCCATTATTTCCATGAAGTTTTCCATATACTATATATTAAATGTGAAATCCAATATTAAATTTCATATCTTTGTCAAAACATAAACACCTGTTTTTTATAAATACTCTTATGTTCATAAACGAAATAATGGCACTTTTAACTATACTCCCAAAAGTGGGAGTAGCCACAATATGTGGTGCGTTAGTCGGTTGGGAAAGAGAAAAAAGAAATAAGGTCGCTGGTATAAGAACCAACATACTTATATGTGTCGGCTCTTGTATATTCACAATCGCATCATTTTTAGCATCTCAATACTACAACCTTTCTGATCCAACCAGGATACTTTCTACGATAGTCACTGGTATTGGATTCTTAGGTGCAGGTGCAATCATACAAAACAAAGACAAAATAATAGGACTTACTACAGCGGCATTCATTTGGACCATATCAGCCATAGGAATACTATGTGGAATGGGACTTACACTAACACCGATAGTACTTACTATTGGACTTATATTTATCTCTCACTTTTTCGAAAAGGTAGAAAGATGGATTAAAAAAGACACAGAGGATGATAGAGATTGAAAGAAAGTTTTTGCTAAAAGCAATTCCAGATTTAAAACCTACAGAGGTTATAAAAATAAAACAATGGTATCTTAAAGTAGATGGTGTATGGGAAAGAGCTCGTTCGATGGATTCCAATATCTATGGAATCAAATGGGTTCATACAATAAAGACAAGAATATCAGATATATCCAACATAGAGGAAGAACGAGATATGGACAAAGACGAATTCGATTATTTTGTAAATCTTTGTAAATCATCAAAACAAAGTGCTAGGTATATTACAAAGCAAAGAAGGATCTATCCAGATGGAGACCTAAAATGGGAAGTCGATGTATTCTCTCAAAAATGTCATATCATTGTGGCAGAGATTGAAATACCTACAGAAGACTATGAGTTAGAGATTCCAGAGTTCATTCAAAAGAAAAATCTTTTAGAAGTTACAGGACTGAAACAGTTCAGTAATAGGAGTCTTTCTAATAGAGTCAAATAAAACTTTTGTTGTTTTCACCATATAAAATCTATGAAAAATGAATTAGAACTTAGGATGTATGGATTTGTTCCTTACAATATCAGTGAGATACAAAAAGGAATTCAATTCGGACATGCCGTAGTTGAATATGCGTTGGAAAACTTTAACCTCGGACAATACCTTGATTGGGCCAAATATTGGAAGACATTCATCATACTGAATGGTGGAACATCTAACCATTCAATGAATAGATACCACCACGATGAAAATGAGTATCAAGGAACGATGGAAGATACTTTAGAAGTTCTTATGCTTAACGAAGTAAATCTAGCGACGTTCTACGAACCGGATCTAAATGATATGCTTTCTGCAATAGTTTTTATCATAGATGAAAGAGTATTCAATAGAAAAGACTATCCAGACTTTGGAGATTGGGTTATGACAAATCACTTCTCATATCTTCAAGATAACATGATGAACAGTAACAAGATAGAAAAAATGAGAAAAGATGGATACTTTCTTAACGGTAGTGATAAAGAGAAAAAGCTTTATTCTGACTGGGTAGATTTTGTTGGTGGTGAAAAGAACGTTTTCCTTAGAGACTTTTTAAATCCAAATAAAGTAAAACTTGCATAATGAACAACTGGTTGAAAATAGCAAATGATACATTCTACGTAAAGGAATGTGATGTACAACTTTCTTTTGAGAAATGGGCTATTCTATACCTTACATTAGACATAAGTACATATCCAAAATACTACGATGAATTTATAAATATATACGAAGGAAGGAAAAGCTTTGATATATCAACCGTAAAGTTTGCGGCACAGAATTGTAGAATAAAAACAATGGACATAGACTTTGGTAAAAAAATATCTATGAGCATCAGATGTGAGAATCTGGACGCTCATAACATATCAAATAGAAGAGACACAATCATAGATGATATATTAGACGACAAAACAACTTTTATTATTATAAAAATATAATATAATACATATTAAAACAAAAAAGAATATATGGGAAAAAATAGAAAATCAGAAGACAGCGAATACCTTAAAAGGTTACCTAACATCAAGTCTGCGATAGATGACGACGACGACGACGAAAAATCTTCTTACAGTTCAACAAACAAAAAGACCGATGCTAAGACAAAGACTCCAGTATTGGATACTTATAGCCGTGATCTTACGAAGATGGCAGAAGAAGGAAAGCTTGATCCAATCGTTGGACGTGAGAAAGAAATTGAAAGAGTTTCTCAAATCTTGGCGAGAAGAAAAAAGAACAACCCTATCTTAATAGGAGAGCCTGGTGTTGGTAAATCTTCTGTAGCGGAAGGATTGGCACTTAGAATCGTTCAAAGAAAAGTTAGTAGAATTCTTTTCAACAAAAGAGTTGTTATGTTAGACTTGGCTTCTATGGTTGCTGGTACTAAATATAGAGGTCAATTCGAAGAAAGAATTAAAGCTCTTATGGGAGAGATGGAGAAAAATCCTGATGTGATTCTTTTCATTGACGAGATTCATACTATGATTGGTGCTGGTGGTGCTTCAGGTTCTATGGATGCTAGTAACATGTTTAAGCCAGCATTGGCTAGAGGTGAGATCCAAATCATTGGTGCTACTACTCTTGACGAGTACAGAAAACACATTGAGAAAGATGGTGCTTTAGAAAGAAGATTTCAAAAAGTAATCATTGAAGCTGCGTCTCCAGAAGAGAGTATGGAAATTTTGAATAACATCAAAGACAAATACGAATCACACCACAATGTTGAATACACTCCAGAAGCAATCAAAGCTTGTGTGGATTTGACAAGTAGATATATGACAGACAGATTCTTACCGGATAAAGCTATTGATGCTTTAGATGAAGCGGGATCAAGAGTTCACATCTCTAACATAGTTGTTCCTAAAGAGATTACTGATATCGAGAAGAAAATCTCTGACATCAAAGATAAAAAGAATGAAGTTATCCGTTCTCAAAAGTACGAAGAAGCCGCAAAATTAAGAGATGTTGAACGTCAACTTAATGAGAGTTTAGAGAAAGCTAGAAAAGAATGGGAAGATGAATCTTCTAGAAACAGACAAACGGTTACTGAAGACAATGTTGCCGAAGTTGTTTCTATGATGACTGGTATTCCATTACAGAAAGTTGGTGAGAAAGAAAACACAAGACTTGCTAAGATGGGAACTGAAATCTCTGGTAAAGTTGTTGGTCAAGACGACGCCGTTAAGAAAGTCGTTAGAGCCATTCAAAGAGGTCGTGTTGGTATGAAAGATCCTAACAAACCAGTTTTTAGTGGAATGCTTATTGGAAACTCTGGTGTTGGTAAAACTGAGTTGGCTAAACAGATTGCTAAATACTTATTCGATTCAGAAGATTCTTTAATCAGATTGGATATGTCTGAGTATATGGACAAAATCTCTATCTCTAAAATCCAAGGTTCTGCACCTGGATATGTTGGATATGATGATGCAAATGTACTTGATAGAATCAGAAGAAAGCCTTATTCAGTAATACTTTTTGATGAGATTGAAAAAGCACATCCTGAAGTATTCAACATCTTCCTTCAAATGTTAGATGATGGTCACGTAACAGACTCACACGGAAGAAAGGTAAGTTTCAAAAACTGTATCATCTTGATGACTTCTAACGTAGGTACTAAATTGGTAAAAGATTTTGGAACAGGTGTTGGATTCTCTACGAAGAACAAAGAAAATGTAAGAGAAGAAGAGATTAAAGGAATCTTAGAGAAAGAACTTAAAAATAAGTTTGCTCCTGAGTTCATTAACAGACTTGATGAGATTATTTACTTCAAAGATTTAGGTAAAGAAGAGATTCTTAAAATCGTAGATCTTGAACTTGTTAAGACTATTAAAAGAGCTTCAGACATTGGATACCCTACACAAATCACAGAAGCTTTGAAAGAGCATTTAGTAGAAGTAGGATATGATCCTAAGTATGGTGCGAGACCTTTAAAAAGAGCCATTCAAAGATGGGTTGATGATATCATCACTGACTACATCATCGAGAATAATCCTAAAGAAGGAACAAGTTTCTTGATGGACTATAACAAAGAAGACGATAAGTCATTTGTTGTTCTTGAAAAGCCTGTTAAAAAGGTAAGAAAGAAAAAAGAAGAATAATAAAAAGAGAGAGTTTTAAACTCTCTCTTTTTTTTTCTATATAACTAAAAACACAAAAAATCAATGAATTTAGATTCTAGAATCTTCGTGGCTGGTCACAACGGAATGGTTGGCTCTGCCATAGTAAGAAAGCTCGAGCAGCTTGGATATACAAACATAATAACAATGTCAAGAAGTAAATTGAACCTACTTGACCAATCCGAAGTAGACAACTTCTTTAGAAAGATAGGACCTGAATACGTATTTTTAGCAGCCGCTAAAGTTGGTGGTATCAAAGCAAATCGTGATATGAAGGCAGACTTCATCTACGAAAATATTATGATACAGACAAACATTATCAAGTCTTCATATTCATATGATGTAAAGAAACTTATCTTCTTAGGAAGTTCTTGTATCTATCCAAAACATTGTAATCAACCTATCAAAGAAGAATATCTTATGACTGGTGAACTTGAATCTACAAACGACGCTTATGCAATTGCTAAAATAGCAGGTATCAAAATGTGTCAAAGTTACAACGAACAATATGGAACAAATTTTATTTCGGTGATGCCAACAAACCTATATGGACCTAACGACAACTACGATTTAAACAACTCTCACGTTCTTCCTGCGATGATTAGAAAGTTTCATGAGGCAAAGTTAGAAGGAAAAGATTCTGTAGAGATATGGGGCACCGGAACACCTAAGAGAGAGTTTCTTTATGTAGATGATTTGGCAGACGCATGTTTATTTTTGATGGACAACTATTCTGGAAGTGAGATTGTGAATATCGGAACTGGTCAGGATGTTACTATAGCAGAGCTTGCGGTTGGTATATCAAAAGTCGTTGGATATGAAGGAGGAATACACTTTAATACTAGTATGCCTGATGGCACACCAAGAAAACTATTGGATGTATCTAAGTTAGAAAAGATTGGATGGAAGTATAGTACTTCACTTAAAGATGGAATAGAAAAAACATACAGAGACTATGAAAAAAAGTAAAAGATTCATCTTCAACATAACAGATGAGATTATAGGAAAAGATTTTGTAGTTGCTAATGAAATATGTCAGTTCAATGGATACTTCCTATCTAATAGTGAATCTATAAAAGAATCTTATGACCTGCGAGTAGTAAACTATGAGTTGGAAGACGGTAAGATTACAAATGCATATTTAAAAAATAAAATATAAATGAAAAAAGCACTAGTAACCGGAATAACCGGACAAGATGGCTCACATTTAGCCGAACTTCTTTTAGAAAAAGGATATGAAGTACACGGAGTCATCAGAAGATCGTCTTCTTTCAATACTGGAAGAATAGACCACGTATTCGATAGACTCAATCTACACTATGGAGATGTTACAGATCCATTGGTTATTTCAAACCTAATATCAAAGATACAACCAGATGAGGTATATAACCTTGCTGCTCAATCTCATGTAAAAGTTTCTTTCGAAGAACCTTATTATACAGGTCAGGTAGACGCGATGGGAACTCTTGTTATATTAGAAGCGGTTAAAAATCATTGTCCTAAGGCAAAAGTATATCAAGCATCTACATCAGAACTTTATGGTGGGATGAGTTACAATATGCCGGAAACCGGATATACAGAAAAATCTGTTATGCATCCAAGATCACCTTATGGATGTGCTAAGATGTATGGTCTTTGGATAACAAAGAACTACAGAGAATCTTACGGAATGTTTATATGTAACGGAATACTTTTCAACCACGAAGGAGAACGTAGAGGAGAAACTTTTGTGACTCGAAAAATAACAATAGGTCTTTCAAAGATAAAAAAATCATTACTTGATAAAACAGAATTTGAAACTTTAAAATTAGGTAATCTTTATTCTAAAAGAGATTGGGGTTATGCTAAAGACTATGTAGAGGGAATGTGGAGAATGTTACAACATGATACACCAGATGATTATGTTCTTGCTACAAATGAAACCCATAGTATTAAAGAATTTGTTGATTTAGCTATTGAACAATGTGGTATTGATGCAGAATGGATCGGTGTTGGAATTGACGAAAAACTTGTAACTAAATCAGGTAAAAAAGTAATCGTCGAAATAGACAGTAGGTATTACAGACCTGCGGAAGTTGATACTTTATTAGGTGACTACTCTAAAGCCAAAGAAGTTTTAGGTTGGGAACCACAAGTAAAATTTGAATCTTTAGTCAAGTTAATGATTTGGCATGACAATAAAAATATACTAAAAGATGATACACATACTATGGTGCACGCTTAGACCTGCACAATTTCAGTCTGCTCACTCTGAATGGATTAAGAGAGCAGACAATCCAGAAAACATACAGACATACGTAGCAGTGAACTGGAAAGAACAAGCAGATGAACTTAGAGAATATCTAAGTAAAAACTTTTTGATAACATTGAACACTAATAAGATTGGTGTTTGTTATCCTTCATATCAACTTTCTTCTAACTTAGGAGTGAAGATGGGTAAATGTGAAGATGGTGATATAGTCGTATTTGCGAGCGACGACTTTATGGCACCACAAGGATGGGACACTTATTTGAAGAATAAGTTAGAAGGGAAAGGAGATGTAGGTTTGATGGTTAGAGATGGTTATCAACTACCTGACTCTTCAAATATGCTTCATGCCGCAATCACTATTCCTATAATGACTTATGGTTGTTTAAGAAAAATGAATGGAGTTATATACCATCCAGCATACAATCATATGTTTTCAGATTGTGAGCTATACAACAATCTAAAAGATTTAAACCTTCTTTACGATGATAGGTTGAACGATGAGACAATGTTTGAACATCTACACTACGCTGCTGGTAAAAGAGAAGCAGACCAAGCGGATCAGGCTTATAATGCAAAATGGGCAGAAGATGATTTGACATGGAAAAAAAGACAGTATATGTCAATAGAAGAAAGGATAATAGTATGAAAAAAAAAATAAAGATAGACTTCTCCGACTTCTGGGGTGGTTACGATAAAACAGATAACTATTTCTACAATCTTCTTAAAGAAGAATTCGACGTAGAGATTTCAAACAACCCTGACTTTCTGTTTTTTTCTTTGTTTGGACAGAACCATCAAAGATATAACTGTAAGAAGATTTTTTATACTGGAGAGAATATTGCACCACCATTGGAATATTGTGATTACTCTTTCTCTTTTGACTATTCTGACAATCCGAAAAACTACAGACTTCCTCATTATCTATTATATGATGGATACTATGAACTTGCTTTAGAGAAACAGATTGATGAATCATTAGCAAAAAGAAAGTTCTGTAACTTTGTAGTATCAAACGGGGATTGTCAACAACGAAATAACTTCTTTGCCAAACTTTCTAAATATAAGAAAATTGATTCTGGTGGAAGGTTTGCAAATAACATTGGATATGCAGTTCCTGACAAAAGAAAGTTTCAATCTGAATACAAATTCTCTATAGCATTTGAGAACAACGCATACAGACCACAAAATCCTGGTTATACAACCGAAAAGATAATGGAACCGATGACTGTGAATTCTATTCCTTTATATTGGGGAAATCCTTTGATAGGGAAAGAGTTCAATACCGAATCATTTATCAACTTTTATGACTTCCATAATGAAGATGATATGATTGACTATATTATCGAACTCGATAAAGATGATAGTAGATATTTAAAGATGCTAAACAAACCATGGTTTGAAGAGTATAATATACCAGACAATAACAAGATAGAGAATATAAAGTCTTTCTTGTATAAAATATTCGAAAAATAAAATGATATATTTTTTTTCTTACGGTGATTCAAAATACGTACAAAGTAAGCAACGTATAAGACAAGAAGCTATAAGTATGGGATTTGATGAGGTTAATGTTTACGGACCTGAAAATCTACCAAAAGAGTTTATAGAAAAAACCGTACCGCATTTACTTCAACCAAGAGGAGCCGGATATTGGTTATGGAAATCTCACTTTTTGAAGAGTACTTTTGATAGAATGAATGATGGTGATTATTGTATTTATGCGGACGCCGGCTGTCACATAAACATAAACGGTAAACAAAGACTCGAAGAGTATTTAGAAATGATAAAAGAAGATGATTGTGGTGTTATGTCTTTTGAAATTACGGGACTAACCGAAAGTATGTACACAAATGAGAAAGTTTTTGAATATTTTGGAATAGATGATAATGACGAAATGAGAAAAACAAGTCAGATTGTCGGTGGTGTTTTGATTTTCAGAAAGTGTGAAAACTCCACAAAGATAGTAAATGAGTATTATAGAATGGCTTGTGAACATCCTGATCTTTTTTCTGATCTATGGAATGACTATAAGAGAACATCAGAGTTTAGAGATCACAGACATGATCAATCTATTTTAGGTATTTTAAGAAAGAGATATAAAAGTTTAATAATCAAAGACGAAACATATTCAGAGAACTGGAATGATTTGAAAAACATGCCTATTTTGGCAACAAGAATAAGACAATAATAAAAATGATTAGATGTGATATAATATCGGTATTAAATACCGATAATGTGAAATACAACAAAAGAAATGCTATAATATCAGATTTTCTTTCCATCGAGAAGAAATGTGATATTGATTTTAATGTATCTAAGGCGGTTACTCCTATCGATTGGAAAATGAAAGGGAAAGATGTCATATACGACGGTGAGACATTCAATGTGCGTGCAGCCAGTGGACATGAACATGGAATAACAAACTATCTAAGTCATTATAAAATATGGAGAGAGATGGGTAGACATTTAGTATTGGAAGACGACATCATATATGATATGGAGTTATTCAACAAGCTTCCTGATCTTATAGAAAAATTCGACAAAATAAAAATAAACAACAAGCTGTTATATCTACAAACATCATGTCCTTGGAGAGAAGGATTTCCAGATAAAGAGTATCAGCACCTAATAGACTATTCAGAAGATTTCTATATACTACATAACAAAGTATTCAATGATGTATCCGGAACTGCCGCATACTATATGAATATAAACGAACAGTTATTAGGATCTCTAAAAAAAGAAATAGGAGCGACCGATGGAATATTGGACAATCTTTTGAAAAGTGAAAGTTTATTCTTTTTCATTCCTAAAGACTTTGTCAAATGGTTTAAGCTTAATAGCGAAGTACAATAAAAAAATAAAAAAATATATGAACATTTTCTTAGATTGTGGAACACACAAAGGCGAAGGACTTACAGAATTTTATAATTCTGGAATAATAAGTGACGGATTCAAAGTATATTGCTTTGAACCAATTCCAAACATTACAGATTTGGAAAAAATAAAGAGCATTGTTGCAAACAATGGAAAACTATTGGGAGATTGCCTGGATATAGAGTTTATCCATAGTGCTATCTGGATAGAAGATGGTGAGTTGACTTTCAATTCTAGAAACGACCATGCTGCACATGTTGATGGTATTGGATATGTACATGAAGGTGAGCATACTCAGGAAATAGTCAAATCAACAGATTTAGGTGAGTTTGCTAAGAAATTACCAAGCGATGCACGTATAATATGTAAAATGGATATTGAAGGAAGTGAGTTTAGAGTTCTTAGACACATGCTTGACAAAAACACCATAGATAGAATAGACGAAATCTATATAGAGTTCCATCCACACCTTATGCCTAATCATTATTCTAATATCGATGTCAACAATCTGGTTGAGGAGTTAAGAAATAAGACAAAAGTATTTTTATGGCACTAAATGTAATTTCATATTCTCTCTGGGGAGAGTCTCCAAAGTATTGGGAAGGTGCTTATAGAAACATAGAAATAAACAACAAGCTATTGCCTGATTTTAAATCTAGATTCTATATAGACGATAAATGTAGTGAATCACTTATTGATAGACTAAAAGAGTATGATAATGTAGAGACCATAATAGTAGACTCTAAAAATTCTTGGCATGGTATGTTTTGGAGGTTCTATGCAATATGTGATAAGACTGTCGATATATTTCTTTCTCGTGACACTGACTCTAGGATAGGAAACAGAGAAGTTGCTGCAATAAGAGAATGGCTCGAATCAGATAAAGACTTTCATATAATGAGAGATCATCCATATCATACAGTTCCTATTTTGGGTGGTATGTGGGGATGTAGAAACGGAATACTCAGAAACATAGATCAGCTTATTGAAAATTGGAATGGCCATACACATACAAAAGGAAGTTGGAGAGAAGTGCAGACTGCAGGAGACCAAAACTTTTTGGGCGCAGTTGTCTATCCTTTGGTCATCAACAACTCGATGGAACATTCCGAATTCGGAATCAGATATGGTGGAGAGATTAGACCCTTTCCAACCAAAAGAGAAGATTACGAATTCATAGGAGACGTATTCGAAGATGATGTAAGAAATCCAGACTACTGGAAGATAATAAAAAATGTAATAGGATAATGTGGAATATTGAAGATAAAAATGGATTTGAATACGAATCACAAAATAAAAGAGGCCAGATTAATATAGATCAAGACTTTGGAAAGATAATTTACGAATTGGCATCAAATTCTGAGAATAAAACCTTTGTTGATATAGGAACTTGGAATGGACTTGGATCAACCAAATGTTTTATAGAAGCAATGAAGTCGAACAAAGAATCAGTTCTCTATACGATAGAGAACAACCAAGAAAAGCATGAGTATGCAAAATCAATATGGACTGCGTCTATAGAAGAATATAATCTAAATGTTAACTTTCTTAATGGAAGTCTAATCAAAAACGATGATATAGATCTTTGGATAAGCGAAAACCAGATTTCTTTGGACGAAACGCAAAAGTATTGGTTGAGTATAGACAAAACAAATTCAATAAACAATCTAATAATAGAGTGTACGAGCATTGACATATTACTTATTGATGGAAGTGATTATTCAGGATATTTGGAGTTAATTCTTTTAAAAGACATCTCTAAATATATTCTTTTAGATGATGTAAATTCATTGAAAAATGAAATGTCTAGACAATATCTTTTAGATAGCGATGAGTTTGAATTGATATCAGAAGACTTATATTCTCGAAATGGATACAGTGTCTTTAAAAAAATATAAAAATTATATAAATGAAATTCTTTAATTTAGATTGCCATATATCCGTTATTGCGGACCTAAAAAAAATATTCGAAGACTTGGGACATGAAGTAACAAGTTGGTCAGTTTCTGGTCATAATTGGGTATTTAAAAGAGAACCTCATTTAGTAGATGTGGTTAACCAAAATACATGGAGAGGATTGAACCAAAATATGTGTGATGAATTCTATGAGAGATACAAAGACGAATTGTCTGAGTATGATGGATTCATATGTACATATCCACCTGCATTTAGTATGATATATGAAAAGTTCAAAAAACCAATTATAATGCAGATACCTATTAGGTATGAAGTTCCTTTTAGTCAATCACCATCAAAGTGGGAAGATTTCAATGAATATCTTAGAAGAGGAATCGATGATGGTATGATAATACCTGTTGCCAATTCCGAATATGACAAAAAATACTTTGAATTCTTTGTAGGAAGAGAATGTACTTTGATACCAAGCATATGTGAATATACAAACACTATTTGGAATCCAATCAAAGATACATTTTTATATTCCAGCCGGTTGGAAATAAGACTCAATCCTAAAATTGTCACGAACAAAGACTCACTTCATATGTATAAATGGGAAGATATCGCTCAATATAAAGGAATGATAATAATACCATACAACTGTTCTACTATGTCTATATTCGAATATTATACATCAGGCATACCTTTGTTTTGTCCTTCCGAAGATTTCATGATGGAACTCTACACCAACAATAGTAATCGTGTTTTGAGCGAGCTTACATGGAATAAAACATTTGGAAACGCACCAGGATCTAGAATAACATGCGACTCTGAAAATGATCCAAACAGATATGACGACGTTTCGATAATGTCGAAATGGATAGGATATTCGGACTTCTATAATAAAAGATGGATGCCACACATAGTTTATTTCGATTCTTTGGAAGACTTAGCGAATAAGATGATGACATCAGACTTAAATGAAATACACTCTAAGATGATGGATTTCAACAAAACAAGAAAGAAAGATATTTATACTCTTTGGAAAAACACCATAGAAAAAATAGAAAAATGAAAATGAGAAATCTTGTAATAGGAAATACATCTCAACTATCTTACTACTTTCCAGAAGACTATGTAAAAGTTTCTTCTCGTGAAATAGATTATGATTTTATATTAAGTGAAAACTGGAATAGAGTATTTATATGTTTTGGTGAATCAAGGAAGTTTATAGAAGATGTTAAAATACATGACGATATAAACTTCAATCTAACTATAAAAATAGTTGATATGTTGAAGGATATATCAAAATCTATAGTTGTATATTCTACCTGCGAACTTTGGAATCAATATGATGGTAAGATAGATATTTCTATGAACTACAACTTTTATACCTCTTTGTATCTTCAGTCAAAATATAAGATGTCAAAGTATATAGCTAAAAATGAAAAATATCACAATGTATTTGTTTTATATCCATTCAACTTCAATTCAATACATCGTACCGGTGATTTTTTATTTGGTAAAATATTTGATTCTATAATAAACAAAAAAGTAATAGAAATTGGAGATACTTATTTCTATAGAGATATAGTTCATCCTAAATACGTGGTGGAAGAATCTATAAAAACAAACTCTCATAAGATAATAGGATCTGGAAGACTGACTTTTGTAAATGATTATATAAGAGACATATATGCACATTATGATATGGACTATGATAAATATGTAATAGAAAGTATTGGAAAGTATAACGAATATGATAAGAGAAAGGAATACTATTTAGACTCCAACAAATGTGTATATGAGTATAAGCAATTGCTTTTTGATACTATAAAGGAAATAGATTCTAAAATCGAAAAATAACTACAATATGAATATATCAAAAGATGAGATTATATCCGGCGATGGATATTTGGAATTTTGTAAAAATAATAAAATCAGTTATGTAAAGACCGATTTTTTTTATATTGGCCAATTTAATTGGCGAGGCGAACAACATCCAAAAGAAATAGGCGATGTTTGTGTCATTGGACATTCAGACTATCCGGTTACAGACAACATATCGACAAGATTCAAAAAAACGTTTTGTGTAAACAAAGATGGATCTAATCTAAACGCTTTTGGAATTCCATTGGGTATAACAAACGAAGAAAAAGGCAGCGACATACATTACATATATGGAAATCGAGACATAATGGTTGAAGTGATGGACATGAAGATAGAGAAGAAACACTTGGCTTATTTAAATTTCAACACATCAACACATTGGTCGCGACCTTTAGTATCGAATCTCTTCTCTGATAAAGATTGGTCATATAGTGGTATTATCGAAAATACACTTGAAGGAAGAAAAAGATTTCTAATAGATATCAAATCTTCAAAGTTTGTATTCTGTCCGAGAGGAAACGGAATAGACACGCATAGATTGTGGGAAACACTATATATGGGTAGCTATCCAATAGTAAAGTATGAGAATACACATGAGCTTTTAAGAGATTTGCCAATATTGTTTATTGATGATTGGAATGAAATAGATGAAGATTTTCTAAATAGAAAATATGAAGATTTTAATAATAAGAAATGGAATTTAGATAAGTTGAAACTTTCATACTGGACCGAGTATATAATAAATACTATAAAAATAAAATAAAAAAATGGTTGTTGGTAATGGTCTATTATCAAAAGTTTTTTCTTCATATAAAAATTCAAATAATATATTGATATTCGCATCGGGTGTTTCAGACTCTTCAGAAACATCTGAAAAAGAGTTTAATAGAGAGCTTGATCTAATTAAAATGTATGAAAAAACGGATATGAAGTTTATATACTTTAGTAGCGTTACTATAAAAAGCGACACTAAATATTTTGAACATAAGAATAGAATGGAAATTTTTATCAAAGAAAACTTTAAAAGTTATCTAATATTTAGACTACCTAATGTTGTAGGCTTTGGTGGAAATGATAAAAATATGTTCAACTATTTTAAAAGAAAAATAAAAAACGACGAAGAGATTTTTGTGAAAGACGTATTTAGATCATTGGTTGATGTGGATGATGTTAAAAAAATTTTTGATAATCTTATCAACCTAAATAAAAAAACGATTGAATTTTCTTATGTTGAAAAAACAAAAGTCATAGATATAGTTAATGAACTAGCTCTTTTTTTATGTAAAAAACCTAATATAGTTTTTTGTGACTCACCATTTGAAGAGATTACTAAAAATAGCGAAGAAGTTGATTTTGTTATAAATAAAATGAGTATTATAAGTAGCAAATACACTAAAAAAATAATAGAAAAATATGGTAAATATTAATGATAACTATGAGCTTTTTGATGATTTGAACAAATCATTGGAATATGCAAATAACATAAAACCTTTTAAGGTAGATAATAAAATAGTTATAAACTTTTTCTGGAGAGTTCCTCTTGAATTTGGTAGAAAACAGGTATTGCCCGTTATATCTGCAATTGTAAACAACTATGACCTAAACAAAGATAATTTAGAAATAAATCTTTGGTCTAATATTGACTTAAGCGATAATGAATATTTGAAAGATATCAAAAGATTTATAAATATAAAAATATGGGATCCTATTGAAGAAATAAAAGGTACTTTTTTAGAAGAAAATATTGAATACTATAAAAGTAATATTAGATATGATGATAAAAATTGGATTGCAGGTGATTTCTTCAGATTATTATGTCTATATAAATATGGTGGCTTTTATTTTGATATGGATGTTTTAGTATTGAGAGACTTGAGCCCATTAAACAATATACAATTTATCTATCAATGGGGAACATCAGGTACGACTGAATCGGAGCCAAATATTTTTTATAACGGTGCTATTATGAGACTTGATAAGAATAGTACAGCATCCAAAAAACTTCTGATAGAAACTTTAAATGTACCATCAAGCGTTTCTACAACATGGAGTTCAAATATCTATTCAAAAATAAATGATGATAAACTATGTTATTTACCGTGTGCTTGGTTTAATACAGAATGGGCTCGGAAAGATGAAAATTCCGGATTTCATCCATTTCAAAAAATGGATGATATTAGTTTATATGAAGGTGCATTTACATGGCATTGGCATAATAACTGGGATAAAGAAATTGAGTATGGGTCAAAATTTCAAATATTTGAAGAAATGATGTATAATAAACTTAATGAAATATTATTATCCGATAATGAAAGATAGTATAAATGCAGAAGACGAACTATCAAAGTTACTCTCTGAAGAGCTTGCTAAAAGCATAGATGCTGAGATACTTAGTGATCTTAAAAAGATGGCTGCTTCAAAATCTTGGAAGAGAAAGAACTCTATCGACAAACTTTATAAGAAGATTAAAGACGTTGAATGATCTGAGGCAACGCACCAAGTTCCAGAACTTTACTTTTGTCTAACATAAACTCTATATCATAGAAGTTAAAATGGAAGGCAAGAGTGAAGTCTTTGCTTGTTACCTTTTGTTGAGAATAGTTAAATGTGTTTTCTGACAAAGACTTCAATATTATCTCATAGAATCTTATCACATACAAAGCATCTCTGTGTATATCAACACAAGTTATAGTAAAAGGATTCAAAAACGCGTTTTCCACATCCATATAGTGCTTTGTAAGCAAATCAAACATAAGCCAATAGTTCAAATCAGAATCAACTGATCTAAAAGTTATCGTCAAATCGTGAGTTGTCGTTATATCCTGAACGTTCTTAGAAGGTTTGAACTGACGTTCTTTACCTCTCATCACAATCTGCTTTGGCATCTCAAATGACAACCCCGGAAAGTTCACAGACTTTATTGTAGAGTTTAGATAATCAATTACGTTCTCATACTGAACCCAGTTCTTCTCCAAGATTGGCTGATACGTGTTTATCGTCTCTGGTTTTAGAAAATCACCAGGAAGGTTGAATATGAACTGACTACTCTGACTACTTAATCTCATCGTTTTTTATTATTTTTATCCTCCTTTTTTAGTTGGTGCCGTTTCTCCAGTTATAAGTTTTCTAGTAACAACCGCAGTATCTTTCGGTAACTTAGGATCTTGATTGATAGATGGTTTGTTTCCTTCCGCAACAGAATCTTTATTAAGAGTAGAAACATTTGCAAGATTGTCAAATATCTGGAATAGTCCTGTATATACTACAGAAACGTTTCCTTGACTACTCGCTATGATATAGAATAGATTTACTCCTGATTCGTATATTCTCTTTATGGATATTACTTTAGATTGTGGTACTTTAAATACAACCTGACCTAATTTCAAGTTTATGTCTGTAGATTCTGCCAGAAGAGTAAACTCTTCAGTTGTATTGTCGTTTCTAAAAGTCATCTTAATCTCTCCAAGTCCTGTCATGTCTAAATAATCTGGTTTAAGTGGATCTCCAGATGCTATTATAAACTTGATTATATTGTCGTATGGATATATCTTTATTTGCATCTTAGCATTTCCGTAGAAAACATTGTTATTGAATATAGAGTTATCCGACTTACCTATTATGTTAGCTCTGTCTATAAGAACTGGATAAGGAACTTTTACCGTTTCTATCTTAACCTGTCCACTTCCTAAGCCACCATTTCCTGCACCATTTCCTGTACCATTTCCACCAAATCCGGCACCACCATTAGCACCTATTCCAGCACCAAATGCATTTCCACTTCCAAGGTCTCCTTTATTCACTGCGATTCCTACATTGAATCCTGCACCACTTGATGCCATCTTTATTCTTCCTCTTGGCTTAGTAGTTCTTCCCATCGCGTTAGTAACACCTAATAAAGAAGCATCGATTGCATTTTTAACATTGTATACCTTCGGTTTAGAAGCATTAACTAAGTTTATCTTAAGCATGTTAGTACTATATTTAGATACTTCATCTTGAAGCATTCCATAGGATGCTCTTCTTAGTATGTAAGAGTCATCTACAGAGTCTACAAGTCTCATTTCGACATCTATAATGGCTGTCGTAGTTGAGAACTTTATAATCGGTCTATATTCGATAGATTCGTTGAATCCATCATGTACAGTGACCGTTGTAGTCTTACCTCTAATGTTTTGTTCATATGTTGTTATATTGTATTGAACATAATATCTATGACCCATCTTCACAGAATCATCTATGAACTTTTTGAACTCTGCTATGTTGTCGTTGTATGTCCCGTATATCTCAAAGAAGTCTCCTTCTGTTGAATGTTGTACCATAAGTGCTAACCTTTCAAACTCTGGTGCTTGTGGAATAGTAGTCGTTACTTTTCCTGCGAGTATATAACTAGTTATTCCGTTTACTTTCTGTATACCATCAATGAAATAGAAGTCAATGAATATAGGTGCAGTTATACTTAATCCTATACCATTAGAAAGATTTGAGTTTATACTATCATTCTTTGGTAAACCATTGACTTTCTGAGCGGCTAACTCATTTATCGCAGGAATCTCTATCTGTATGTTTTTACCCCAAAGCTTTTCTTGAAAAAGAAGTGGTGGTGCAGAATAGTTTAAAAGATACTGCTGAGACACATTAGTCATGTCAAAGTAGAAGTTAGATATCTCAAATGGGTTTGTGTTCGTCTCATCGAGCCCATATACTCTTATATAGAATCCTAAGTGCTCACCAAATGTCCAGTTTATAGGTATGTGAACCTTTATTGTGTCGTGTCTTACCGGAATACTAGCACTGAATTCTTTATATTGTAGATAAGAGTAGTAGTCTGGGTTTACGATACCGTATCTTCCTGATACTTGATCCAATCTAAACAACTGGTTTTCTTTACCTTTGATGTTGGTGTTTCCTGTAGAACTAAAATCTCCTGCAATATAAGACCTTCTGTTGTCTCTGGAATCCACGAGTATTTTATACTGATCACCGATCATGTTTCCATCGTTGTATATGTACTCCAATAAGATGTCTTTATCTAACTTTACATACTTTGAAATTTTAGCCATTTGAGAATTGAAATCTTTTTGTTATATATAAAAAAAGAAAACCTCTCATTATTATGAGAGGCCTTCTTTTTTCAATCTAAGTCCTACAGATTCTACAATCTGGTCTTCTGATAGATTAGGATGTGTTTCGACGATTACTCGATAAAGTTCTTGTTCTTCCATCGCTAGTTTTTCTATCTCTTTGTTTAGAGGTTCGACAAACTTTTCAATCTTATTTCCTTCTTGTTCAATCTCACTTAGTATATTAAGAACTTTTGATGTTAGATTTGGATCTACGTTTTGATCCTTGTTCTTTTTAAGTTCTGCTATTTCATTCTCAAGATTTTCTACCTGACCATAAGCATCTTGTAGTTTTCCCAAAGTTTGCTCTGCTCTTCTTTTATAGAAGTCTAAGTTAGAGGTAAGCTTTAAATAACTTCTTTTAATATTGACCGCAGCCACAAGGAATTTTTCTTCTATCATTGCTGTTCTGTTTCTTTTTTTACCCTAGTTTTTTTAGGTGCTGCCGGTGGATTTCTATGTCCAGGCATGTTGTCTGTTGGTGTTTCTGATATATCCTTTTTAGGAGTAGTTCTTTTAGCAACAGGTTTGGCAACAGGTTTTTTAACAACTGGCTTCTTTGTCACTGTTCTCTTAGCAACCGGTTTTCCATAAACCATATCTTTTATTTTTAACTTGATACTTTCCTTTAAAGACTTAGGATCTTTAAATAGTTCCGA